>ENA-ORCS01000029-ORCS01000029.1-marine-metagenome-genome-assembly--contig:-NODE-29-length-194011-cov-53.806403_pt1 | contig 194011 bp, 201 predicted proteins | sample MGYA00237781_ERZ508513 | MGnify/ENA primary metagenome ERZ508513 (study PRJEB26184, sample SAMN06268793) | marine metagenome | isolation source: Eden Landing Ponds, San Francisco, CA, USA | place... | reverse complement strand
CCGTCGATCGAGGAGCCGTCGAAGTAGATGCCCTCCGTGAACGCCTTCTCCGCCTGGCTCGCCGGTACCGAGACGTTCTTGACCGTCCCGAGGATGTCGGTGAACTGCAGTCGGAGGAAGTCGACGTTCTTCTCGTCGATCTCGTCGATCACGTCCTGTTCCGTGGCCGTCAAACCGCCGTCAGTCGCCGTATTTTCGTCCGTCATCTTCTGGACAGGGGTTAATCTATACTCCCAGTATTAAGCCCTTTTTGTTGGCTGCAATTTACTCTCGGCTCGGAATGGAATTGGATATTCGTAAACTTCTATACCCCCCGTTCCGTGTGTAACTGCCATGACGTACGAAAACCTCGACGCCAAGCTCATCAACGCACTTCTCGGAGACGGTCGAGCCAGCCTCCGCAGCCTCGCTGAGGAACTCGACGTCTCGGTCACTACCGTCTCGAACCACCTTCGCGACTTGGAGGAACAGGGCGTCATCCAGGGGTACACCCCGCGCGTCGATTACGACGCGCTCGGCTACGACGTGACCGCCATCCTCCAGTTGAAGGTAGAGGGGAGCGCCCTGCCCGGCGTCACCGACCGCCTGCAGGAGCAAAAGCAGATGGTCAGCGTCTACGAGGTCACCGGCGACTACGACGTCATCGCCATCGGCAAGTTCGTCGACACCGACGGTATGAACGAGCAGATCAAGACGCTCCTTACCGACGCGGACATCCGCGAATCCAACACGAGCGTCGTGCTCAACGCCGCCGTCGAGAACAAGCAGTTCGACCTCGACGTCGACGACGAGTAGTCGCCCGTCGTCCCGCGAGCACCCGGGACGACGTCAGCGCCGGAGGCCGTGGGGCGTTCCCACGAGCCGTGCCCGGCGGATCACGCTCATCCGCCAACGAAGCAGTCCGACACAGGCCAGCCCCACACACAGCGCCCCGGCGACGACGTAGAAGGCGAGTTCGTAGCCGCCGGTCAGTTCGACGATTCGGGCCACCAGCGTCGGCCCGGCGACGCCGGCCATCGACCACGCCGTGAGCGTGTAGCCGTGGATCGCCCCGAGTTCCTCCGTGCCGAACAGATCGGCGAGATACGCCGGCAGGCAGGCGAATCCGCCCCCGTAGCACGTGATAACGAGAAACAGCGCCCCCGCGAACAGCGGGACCGTAGTGAGTCGCGGGAGCGCGAGGAAGGCGACGATCTGGATGGCGAAAAAGACTCCGTAGGTGGTGGTCCGGCCGAGGTAGTCCGAGAGGCTAGACCAGCCGATGCGTCCCGCCCCGTTGAACAGGCCGAGCACCCCCACGACCGCGGCGGCGACGCCAGCGCTCGCACCCGTGATCGCCTGTGTCATGTTCGACGCCACCGACAGGAGCATGATGCCCGCGGAGACGTTGATGAAGACGATCAGCCAGACGAGGTAGAACTGCGGCGTTCGGATCGCCTCGCTCGCGGTGCGCTGTTCCAGATCGGACGCCACGATCACTCCGTGGCTGTCCGTCTCGACGACGGCTTCGGGGTCGATGCCGGCGGGCACCCACCCCTCCGGCGGCGCCTCCAGATACGCCGCGCCCGCCCCCATCGCCACGAAGTAGCCCACGCCGAGGACGTACAGCGTCGTCGGGATGCTCGTTGCGTCGATCAGGTAGTTCGCGACCGGTCCCGTCACCAGCGCCCCGGCACCGAACCCCATCACGGCCAGCCCCGTCGCCAGCCCCCGCCGATCGGGGAACCACTTCACGAGCGTCGAGATGGGGCTGATGTATCCCAGTCCGAGGCCGACACCGGCGACGACGCCGTAGGTCAGCACGAACCCGCCGTAGCTCCCCCACTGGACGGCGACGCCCGCGAGGATCGTCCCGCCGGCGAAGGTGACCGCCGCCGCGGTGCCCGACAGCCGCGGGCCGTACCGCTCCACGTACCTGCCGAGAAGCGCCGTCGCCATCCCCAGGGTGAAGATGGCGACTGTGAACCCGAGCGTCACGTCGCCGATGCTCCAGCCCTGCGACGCCTGTAACGGCTGCTGATAGACGCTGTACGCGTACACCGATCCGATGGAGAGATGGATCAGCATCGCCGACGCCGCGATGAGCCACCGGTTTTTCGCCGTCGTGGCGGACATACGCCCCCGATCGAGGGTCGTGAGCAAAAAACCGTGTGCCAGTCGCTGTGTCGCGGAAAACCCGGGGCCGACCGCTACTCGAAGCCGTCCTCGAAGACGAACGTCCCGTTTCGCTGGACGACCTCCCCGTCGACCTCGATGGTCGAGTCCGCCGACATGTCGACGATCATGTCGACGTGTTCGGCGCTCTCGTTGCGAACGTTGTCCTCGCCCACCGTGTCGGCGTAGGCGTTGCCCACCGCCATGTGGACCGTATCGCCCATCTTCTCGTCGAACAGCATGTTGTAGGTGAACTGATCGATAGAGCGGTTCATCCCGATGCCGAGTTCGCCGAGATAGCGGGCGCCCTCGTCGGTCTCCAGGATCCCGGTGAGCACGTCCTCGTTGCGGTCGGCGCTGTGGCCGACGACCTTCCCGTCCTCGAATCGGAGGCGGGCGCCCTCGATCTCCTTGCCCTTGCGGTACAGCGGCAGGTCGAAGTGGACGTACCCCTCGACCGACTCCTTGACCGGCGCGGTGAACACCTCGCCGCCGGGCAGGTTGTGTTCGCCGTAGTCGTTGAGCGTTGGGTTGCCCGCGACCGACATGGTGACGTCGGTGTCGTCGCCGCTGGTGATCCGCACCTCGTCGGCGCCGTCGAGGATCTCCACCATCCGCGACTGGTGGTCGCGCTGTTCGTCCCAGTCCAGCGTGACCGCGTCCCAGACGAAGTTCTCGTAGGCCTCGGTGCTCATGCCGGCGAGTTGGGCGTGGCCGGCGGAGGGATACTGCGTGAGACACCAGCGCTTCTCCAGTCGCTCGTCGAGGACGGGCCGCATCGCTCGCCGGTAGGCGGCGTTGGTCTCGGGGCTCACGTCGCTTTGTTCCGAGACGTTCTCGCCGCCGCGGGCGATGACGAACGCGTCCGCCTCCTCGAACAGCGCCAACTGGTGGCTCGGCGTCTCGAACGCCTCGTCGTCGCTCGCGCGAAGATACGCCCGCGTCGCTCGCTCGGTGTTGTTCATGTAGACGGGGTTCGCCCCCCGGTCGCCGAGCGCCTCGTGGAGGGCGACCGCCAGGTCCTCGGCGGCCGCCGGCATGCTGACGACGACGTCGTCGCCCGACTCGATGCGCGCCGAGTGATCCACGATGATCTCCGCGTGTGTTCGAACGCGTGGGTCCATATCTTCGCCTTCCCGCGCGGGCGGCAAAGCCTTTCGGAGTTCGTCGACCCCTCTCTTTTTGCCGATCCTCCGCGGACATGACCCATGATCGACCTCCGATCCGACACGGTGACGAGACCCTCCGACGCGATGCGCGACGCCGCCCGCGACGCTCCGGTCGGCGACGACGTCTACGGCGACGATCCGACGGTGAACGACCTCGAACGCCGCGCGGCCGACCTCGTCGGCTGTGCGGACGCCCTGTTCGTCCCGACGGGGACGATGGGCAACCAGATCGCCGCCCAGGCTCACGCCGACCCCGGCACCGAGGTCCTCGTCGACGTCGAGGCCCACCTCGCCAAGTGGGAACTCGGCGGCCTCGCGCGCAACGCCGGCCTCCAGACCCGCACCGTCGACGCCGACGGCGGCATCCCCACGCCGGACTGGATCCACGACGCCTGTCACGACGCCGACCTCCATCGCCCGGGCACCGGCCTCGTCTGTCTCGAGAACACCCACAACGCCCGTGGCGGCCTCGCGATTCCGCCCGAGCGGATCCGGGCAGCCGCCGACGCCGCAAGCGCCCACGACGTCCCCGTTCACCTCGACGGCGCCCGCCTGTTCAACGCTTGTGTCGCCCACGACACCGACCCCGCCGAGATGGTCGCCCCCGTCGACTCCGTCCTGTTTTGCCTCTCGAAGGGGCTTGGTGCGCCCGTCGGCTCGATCCTCGCCGGGAGCGAGGCGTTCATCGAGGAGTCGCGCCGGCTCCGGAAACTCCACGGCGGCGGGATGCGGCAGGTCGGCATCGTCGCCGCACCGGGCCTCCGCGCGCTGGAGAACAGGGATCGACTGGCCGAGGACCACGAGAACGCCGCGCGTCTCGCCGCCGGACTCGACGCCGTCGGCGACCTGTCGGCGCCCGTTCCGGAGACGAACATCGTCGTGGTCGACGTCGCCGAGACGCCCTTCGACGCCGGCGAGTTCGTCGACGCCTGTGCCGATCACGGGGTGGGCTGTGGCGCCATCGACGACGCGCACGTCCGGTTCTGTACCCACCTCGATGTGGATCGCGAGGACGTCGACGCGGCGCTCGACCGGATCGAGGCCGCCTACAGTTCCGGCTCGACGTAGACGAACCGCACCCGGTCGTCGCGAGCGCGGAGTTTCTCCTCGATCCGGGCGGCGTCGGCGTCGATGTCGCCGGTGCCGAGTTCGGGATCGAAGCTCACGTCGGCGGCGACGAGGAGGGCGTTCGGGCCGACGAACATCGTCCGGAAGCGGTCGACGTGGGTCACGCCCGGGTGGTCGCGAACGACCGAGCGGAGGTCGTCTTCCAGTTCCGCCGGTGCGCTCTCGCCGAGCAGGAGGCGCTTGTTCTCCCACGCCAACGCTAGCGCGAAGCCCATCAGGAGGATGCCGATGATCGCCGCGGAGACGGCGTCGTAGATGTGGTTGCCGGTCACGCGCGAGAGCACGATTCCCACGAGAGCGATGACCGCCCCCCCGAGGGCGATGGCGTCCTCGGTGAAGGCGGTGAGCGTCGTCACGTCGCTGGTCGTCCGGAACGCCTCCACCAGCCCGGACCAGCCGTACTCGTCCATCTGTCGGCGGAGTTCGGCGTAGGCCTTGACGAACGCGTACGTTTCGAACGCGATGGCGCCCAGCAGGACGGCGACGCTCACGTAGACGGTGTCGACGGTGACACCGGCGAGCGTCACCGTCCCCGGGGCGACCGAGTGGCCGTGGAGGATGGCGTCGTAGCCGTGTTTCAGGCTCTCCCACCCCGCGATGCCGAACAGGAGGACCGACACCAGAAAGCTGTAGAAGAACTGCGCCTTGCCGTACCCGAAGGGGTGGGCGCGGCTCGGCTCCCGCCCGCTGTAGCGGATGCCGATCAGAAGAAACACCTGATTGCCCGTATCGGAAATCGAGTGGTACGTCTCCGAGAGCATCGACGGGCTTCCGGTGAGGAGAAAGGCGAGGAACTTCAGGACGGCGATGGCCCCGTTCGCGACGAGCGCGGCCAGAACGACCGACTTGCTACCAGCCATGGTCGCCCCGTCGGCCGGGTGACGATTCAACCTTCCGACCGAAACGGTGTTGCCGGCGGGTCGTCGTGTCTTCCTATGCTCGTCGTCTGCTCCGACACGCACGGCACCGACGACGCCCGCCTGACCGGACGCACCCGCGAGGCGGTCGACGCCGCCGGTCTGGTGATCCACGCCGGCGACTTCACGACCCCTGCCGTCCTCGACGCCTTCCGGGAGCGAGCCGAGCGACTCGTCGCGGTCCACGGCAACGCCGACGTCGCCGGGGTCCGTGATCGGCTCCCTTCGGCCGCGACGACGACCTACGCCGGCGTTCGGATCGCGGTCACGCACACCGAACGCGGCGGGCCGACCGCGCTCTCGCTGTTCGGCCGCCAGCGTGGGGCCGCTCTCGTCGTCTCCGGGCACACCCACCGCCCGACCGTCGACGTTCCGGAGGCGGGGCCGACCCTCCTCAATCCGGGAAGCCACGCCGACCCGCGGGGGAACCGTCCCGGCCACGCCGAACTGTGGCCGGCGGGGAGCGCGGATGCGCCGCCGTCGGTCGCGAACGCCGTCGAGACCGGCCTCGTCGGCGTCATCAGATCGCCTGACGGAACCGTGATCGGTCGGATTCGCGTTCCGGCGCCGGAGTGAGACCGATCGTCGCGTCCGTGTGACGAAAATGGAGGGCCGAAGCGTGGTCGGGGGACCACGCGGGTCGACGTACAGCGGTGTGTATATTATAAACACCGTAGGCTCAAAACGGCGTTTGAGTCTGCTCGTCGACACGAGACGAGACGAGACGAGACGAGACGAGACGAGACGAGGTGGCGGTCCCGTCGGCGTCATCGGCGGTCCGCAGTTCCGCCGCCGACGAAACGGTTTTGTGCGCGCCGGGTTACCGGTCGCCTATGCACCTCCTCCAGTTTTCCTCGCTTCTCGACGATCCGATCTTCCTCGGGCTGGTGGCGCTGATGCTGTTGCTCGTCTTTTTGGGCTACCTGCTTGTCCGCCGGACGCTCCTCTCGCTGCGCGAGGGGTTCGACGAAGGGTATCGCTGACGACTCACGCGCCTCGCCCGACACGGCTTAGTACCCGCCTCTCACAGAACACGACACTCGATGGTTGCCACCGGAGTTCTGCTGACGTTCGTCGTCGCCGCCCTCGCCAGCCTCTTTATGGCGTGGGCCATCGGCGCCGGCTCCTCGGGATCGACGCCCTTCGCCGCCGCCGTCGGTGCGAACGCCATCTCAGTGATGCGTGCCGGCTTCATCGTCGGCCTGTTCGGCTTCGCCGGCGCGGTACTCCAGGGCGCGAACGTCACCGAGGCGGTCGGGACCCAGCTCATCAGCGGCGTCTCGCTCACCGCTACGGCGGCCATCGTCGGCCTGCTCACCGCCGCCGCCCTCGTCGCCGTCGGCGTCTTCACCGGCTACCCCATCGCCACCGCCTTCACCGTCACCGGCGCCGTCGTCGGTGTCGGCCTCGCGCTCGGCGGCGACCCGGCGTGGCCGAAGTACCGACAGATCGCGACCATGTGGGTGCTGACGCCCTTCGTCGGCGGCGGCATCGCGTACGCGACCGCCCGCTTGCTCCGATCCCCCACGGTCCCCGAGCGCTACGCCATCGCCGCGCTCGGCGGCCTCGTCGGTGCCCTCGTCGCCACCATCGAATTCGCCGCCCTCGGACCGGCCGGCGAGGCCGGCTCCATCGCGGGTCACCTCGGTGCCGGCCTCCCCGGCGGCACGCTCACCGCCACCGCCGGCTGCGCGCTCCTCGTCGCCGCCGTCCTCTTTCGCGGCTTGGTCACCGATCCCGAGACCGCACAGCGCCGGTTTCTCCTCTCGCTCGGCGGCCTCGTCGCCTTCTCTGCCGGCGGGAGTCAGGTCGGTCTCGCCATCGGGCCGCTCGTTCCCCTCCTCGACGACTTCGCCGTCCCCCTGCCGGCGGTGCTCGCGGGCGGCGGGTTCGGCCTCCTGCTCGGCTCCTGGACCGGTGCCCCGCGCATGATCAAGGCGCTCGCACAGGATTACTCCTCGCTCGGCCCCCGCCGCTCCATCGCGGCGCTCATCCCCTCCTTTGCCATCGCGCAGGTCGCCGTCGCCTTCGGTATCCCCGTCTCGTTCAACGAAATCGTCGTCTCGGCGATCATCGGGTCCGGATACGCCGCGGGCGGCGGCGGGGTCAGCCGGCGGAAGATCCTCTATACCGTCCTCGCGTGGATCGGCTCGCTGCTTCTCGCGCTCGCGCTCGGCTACGGCGTCTTCACCGCGATCGACGCGCTGACGTGACCGCCACCGCGATCACTCCTCGACGGCCTGTTCGTCGACCACGTCCGCCGCCGGCTCCGTGTCGTGGATCGTGAGCCGGGCCTTCATGATCCGGGTGTTGTCGACCTGCTCGATCCGGATCGTGATCCCGTCGTACTCGATCTCCTCGCCCTCTTCGACGAGGCGGCCGGCGCGGTTGAAGACGAAGCCTGCGAGCGTCTCGAACTCCTCGCCCTCGGGCAGATCGAGGCCGAGCATCTCGTTCACCTCGTCGATGTTGACCTCGCCGCGGACGATGACCACGTCGTCCTCGACGAACTCGAAGGGCTCCTCCTCGTCGCCCTCGAGGATGTCGCCGACGATCTCTTCCACCATGTCTTCGAGTGTGATCAACCCCTCCGTGGTGCCGAACTCGTCGATGACGATGACCATCCGCATCCGGTTGTCCTGGATCTCTTCCAGCAGTTCGTCGACGTTCTTCGATTCGGGGACGTGGAGGGTGGGCTGGACCACGTCGGTCAGGTCGCTCTCACCCTCGCCGTACTCCTTCTCCCGGACGAGATCGCGCAGGGTGACGATACCGATGATGTTGTCGAGATTGCCCTCGTAGACGGGAATCCGCTCGTGGTCGCTCTGGATGCAGGTCTCGATGGCCTCCTCGAGCGTGGCGTCTTTCGGGACGGCCGTCATGTCGAGACGCGGCGTCATCACCTCCTTGGCGATGGTGCGGTTGAACCGGAAGATGCGCTGGAACATCTCGCGTTCCTCCTCCTCGATCACGCCTTCCCGTTCCCCGGTCTGGATCATGTTCTGGATCTCGTCGCGGGTGACGTAGGTGGTCTCGATGGCCGACCGCCCGCCAGTCACGCGGTTGACCACGCGGGTCAGGTAGTCGAAGACGACGACCAGCGGGAGGAGGGCGAGCTCGGAGTACTGGAGCGGGCGGGCGATCCGGAGCGCCCACGACTCGGTGTTCTCGACCGCGTAGGATTTCGGCGCGCTCTCGCCGAACAGGAGCACGAGCGTGGTGATCCCGAACGTCGCAGCGAGCACGGCCTGTCCCTGCGAGAGATAGATAGCAAAGAGGCCCGTGGCGATCGATGACATCGCGATGTTGACGATGTTGTTGCCGACGAGAATCGTGATCAAGAGCCGGTGGGGATCGTCTTTCAGCTCCTGGACCACCTTGGCCGACGGGACGCCCTCCTCGACCATCGAGTCGATCCGGTGACGAGCCAGCGAGAACATGGCGATCTCCGAGGAGGAAAAGAACGCCGACAGCCCGATCAGGATCAGGATCGCCAGGGAGCCGGCGACGGTGACGGTCGTATCCGTCACCGGCACGATGTCGGCGAGTTGTGCCACGCTTTCGGCCCCGGCGACGCTCGCTGTCGGCGACAAACCCATGTAAGTACCGGACCTAGCCGCGGACCCGAATTAAGCGTTGCCCTCACTACCCCCGTATCACCCGAACGAAGGGCTTAGGCGGACGCCCGCCGTACAGCGGCGCATGTCGGATAGCGACCCACAGATCACCCTGTATCGGCTCCAGGCGTGTCCGTACTGCGAACGCGTCGTCCGGGTGCTTCAGGATCTCGATCTCGAGTACGCCTCGCGATTCGTCGAACCGATGCACTCCGAGCGAGACGTCGTCAAGCGGGTCGCCGGCTCGCGACCCGTCCCCGCCATCGTCGACGAGCGAACCGGCGTCACCATGTCCGAATCGGCCAACGTCGTCGAGTACCTCGAATCCACCTACGGCTCGGGGCTCGTCGACGGCGACGGCGATTCCGACGGAGGTGAGCGCTGATGGTCGAGTTCGACGTCGTCGACCTGCCCGACGCCGACCACGTCGCCGAGGGCGACACTGCGCCGGAGTTCACGCGACCGCTGGTCAACGACGAGTTCTGGGCGGACGCCAGCCTCTCCGAGTTGACCGACGACGGCCCCGTCTGTCTCGTCTTCTACCCCATGGACGGCGCCTTCCCCGCGACGTACATCTGGAACGAACTCCGGGACCGCGAACTCGGCGACCTGCTCACCGTCGTCGGCATCTCCATCTCGACGCCGTACGCCCACAAGCGCCTCATCGAGGAGCGTGAGATGGCGTACGACCTCTTCGCCGACCCCGCAAACGGCGTCGCCGAGGCGTACGGCGTCGCCCACGACCTCGACGGGATGGCCGGGATCAGCGGGGCCCGCCCGGCGACGTTCCTGATCGACGAGGATCGCACCGTCCAGTACGCGTGGGTCGCCGAGGAGTGGCCGGACTTCCCGCCGTACGACGACCTCGTAGCCGAGATTCGGGCGCTCGTCGACTGACACGATGAGCGACAGTGTCGACGACGCCGCCACTGCCGTCCGGACGGGGCACGCGGTCGTCTACCCGACCGAGACGGTGTACGGCCTGGGCGCCGACGCCACCGATCCCGACGCGGTCGAGCACGTCTTCGACCTGAAGGGGCGGTCCCGGGAGAACCCGCTCTCGCTCGCGATTCCGTCCGTCGATGCCGCCCTCGACTACACCCGGCCCACCGACGTGGCAGAGCAGTTCATGCGGCGCTTTCTCCCCGGCCCCGTGACCGTCGTCGTCGCACGCCGGCCCGCGCTTCCCGACGCTCTCACCGCCGGCCGCGACCGCGTCGGCGTGCGCGTCCCGGCCCACGAAACCGCGCTCGATCTCCTCGATCGAACCCCGCCTCTGACCGCCACCAGCGCCAACCGCTCCGGGTCGTCGAGTGTCACCCGCGTCGCCGCCCTCGACGACCGACTCCGCGAGGGCGTCGCCGCCGTCGTCGATGGCGGGGTGACGCCCGGCACCGAGAGCACGGTCGTCGACCCCGCCGAAGGCGTGATCCACCGCCGCGGCGCGATGGCCGACGACATCGAGGCGTGGCTAGAGACCCAGTAACGACCGGAGCGAACGCGTCCGAACCCCACACTCCTCACGGTAGTCACAGGCCCGGCACTTGGCGTCGTCGTCGATCCGCGACGGCGGCCCGTCGACGCGCCGGACCGTCCGCACTGTCTTCCGGTAGGCCGCCCGATTTCGCGTCGTCACCCGTACCCGGCGCACGACGCCGTGGGCTGGATACTCCACCAGCGCCGCCGGAATCTCCCGTTCGCGCTCCCACGCGAGCGCCTTCGCCATCGCCACCGCCCGCACCCGCTGGGGGCGCCACACGCCACGCTCCGGTGGCCGCCCCGGGGAGACGAACGTCGGGGTCGGCGGGTCGTCCGCCAGCACTTTGTGGACGACCCCTCGACACTCCCGTCCCTCTACCACGACGTCCCGTTCCGCTGGCGCGGTCAGATCGTCCCAGTCCTCGCGAGCGGCGAGTCGGTCGAGTGCGGCGCGGTACGCCGCGGGCGGACGTTCGACGGGTTCGTCGGCTAGCTCGGCGTCGCTCGCCGCCCGAAGCGCCGGATACCGGAAGGCCAGTTCGCGGCGGGCACGGGCGTCCGGCGGCGGCCCGTCACCCTCGTCGCGGCGGGCGTAGTAGTACTGTCGCGGACAGTACGCCGCGCGGGCGAGTGCGCCGAAGGTAAGCACGGAGGGCGTTGGCCCCGTGTTCCTACTTGAACCCCGGCACGCGGCGGTCGACTCTCTCCGTTGATAATTTGGGGCCAGCGTTTACCACGCCGTCCGCCCGATGCCCGTCCGGAGACATCCGGGACCCACCGGCTCCGACCACGCATGAGCACGGACCACAGCGAGCACGACGCCGCACCGGTCGCCGGCCGACGCAGATACGGCGAACTGACCATCGACTCCGGCGAGTGCATCATCTACGACCGTGAGAATCACCGGGCGTGGATCCAGTCGACGGTGTCGCTCCCGGTAGCGGCCCTCGATTGATGGGGATTCGGAGACACCTTTCGCCCGTCCGAGACGTGCCCGCTCACGCCGTTCGCTGTGCGCTCCCAGCAACGGAGTCGCTTCCAAGGCCCAACTCGGTCTACTCGATACCCGGAATTGGCGCGGCCGTAGGCTCTCCATTCAGTATATCAGTACCGATAGGCTACGTCGACGGCACAATATGTGGCTCATAACAATCCGCTGCCACCGCCCTACCCGTTCATATGGACAGTTGTACTCGCTGCGACCGTGGTGTGGACGGCCTCCAGACTATTCCACCGGATGTTATCACGAAAGAACTGATCGACTCGATCGACCACGGCGAAAAGAACCTTGCTGGAGGGGGTACTATGGTTGCTTGCGCCGACTGTATGGATACACCGAACGGGGACTGAAAACGAAGCCGGTGTGACTGCTGACGATTTCGGTACGCTCCGGAGTACAAGCTCCTCAATATACTTGAACGACGTCACTGCTGACTGTCATTGGCGTTGTCGTCGCTCACCAACACGCCCCACTATTACCCGCGTTCCTCCGTTACCACGCTTTACTCTTCGCGCTCGCCAAAGGCTTTCTCACCCCAGCCGGAGCCCTCCTCGGTCCGCTGGCGGTAGTCCTGGAGCGTCTCGTGGACGGCCCGACCGAGGTCATGTAACTCGCCGTCGATGGTCGAGACCGAATCCGAATCGAGCGGTTCGGTCACGTCGCGCTCGCGCCAGTCCTCAGGCACCGTCGGGGCGTCGAAGCGGAGGTGGTCGTCCGTTGGATCACGGTAGAAGTCGAAGGCCTGGAACAGGCCGAGGTCGGTGACGACTCGGACCGTCTCCGCGTCGAGGTCCGTGTACTCCGCCCACTCCTCGAACCCCTCACGCCACGCGCCTTCCTGGAGGAGGTCCTCGATATCCTCGCGGTAGAAGTCCTCGGTTCCGAGGGTTTCCGATTCGTCCCAGTCGAAACTGCTCGGTCGTCCCCGGTTCGAGAGGTCGGGTGGCTCCGGGATGGGCACGTCGAGTGTCATACCGATAGTAGGAAGGGAACGATAATAAAGCCGCGTCGCGATTCCACGAGACGGGCAGCCGAGTGGAGCCTGTCGTTGTCGCGACGAAGGATGTATTCTATACTCAGAAACTACCGACAGACTGGTGTGTATATTGAATCGACAGACGGAATCCGATTGGATGAATCTGCCGCAGAGCAGTCCGCTGCAATCGCAGCAGACGGGAATATCAGCAACCCTCCGAACGGTGACGAGAATCGAATGAACAGCACACAGCCGCTGTTTCGAACTTCCAAGACAAGCTTCAGCCTGGAGATTCAGAAGACGTAGTTCACCACGTCTCGTCATCGGCCGATATCAGACCCCTCGACTCCTCTAGTGCGACGCGCTTGGGTCAACGATCCGTTCGAGGTCGAACAACTGCAGATCGTCACGGTCGGCCGCTGCATCCCGAACGGATTGCGTGAACCCGTTTCGGGCGAACAGCGCATACTCGTGCTTGATTTCGCTCCCATCGGGCGACCATCGAATCTCGTCAGTATGATCTTCGAGCGAGGCGAACGCGCTGTAATCGAGCGGTGTGGACGTGAACTTGCACTCTCCCGTCACCATCGTCCCGTCTGCACCGAACCCAACCACGTCCACCTCGTACTCGTTGTACCACCAGCGGCCGATATCGGTGAACAGCAGAGTTCGATGACCGTCTCGTAGGCGTCGACGCCCAACCGCTCGTACCGGTCTTCGTTGCCGTAGACGAACTGGAACCAAAACCTGAACAACGGATCGAGAATCCGGTACCGCCCGCGGTGTGACTTCGTCTTGTCCTCCGTCACCGGCACCTCACGTTCGACCAGTCGCAGCCGTTCCAGTTTCTGCGTGTACGTGGAAATCTGTTTGCCATCGATCCCGATCGTTTGCGCGATCTCGTTCGACGTCGTGTTCCCGGCCGCGATCGCTTTCAGAATGGCAAAGTATCGGTTCGGCTCGGTCACTTCAGTGCGAAGCACGTACTCCGACTCGTCGTGCAGGAACCCCTGTCGTGACAGCAGCGACTGCTGAACGACCCTTCCGAGGTCGGCGTCCAACTCGACGCCGTCGAGTCCACCACGCCCGGTCAACAGGATCTACTCGGTGACTTCCGAACTACCATCGACGAACAACTCGACGCTTTCGAAGCCAACCAGGTCGGAGCTATCGAGACCATCGTGGCTCTCGACGAGCAGTCCGAGGCGGTGCTGGGCGCTCACGCGGATGTCGAAGAGCAACCCGTCGAGGCTGCCATCTTAGACCTCTGGGGCCCTATACCGGACGGATGTCCGACACCAAACGACAGCACGACATGGTCGTCTGGGATGCCACGGGCATCGCCGGACGGCTCGTCGCCGAGTACCTCACCGAGCAGTACGACCCGGGCGCGCTCACGCTGGCGATTGGCGGCCGGAACGAGGAGCGTCTCGAAGCGCTGGCGGCCGACCTCACCGCGGGGGCCGAGTGGGACGACGCTCCGATACTCCTCGGCGACGCGGCCGACCCGGAGAGCCTCCGGGAGATGGCCGCCAGCACGGCAGTCGTCTGCACGACCGTCGGCCCGTACACCACGTACGGCACACCGCTGGTCGAGGCGTGTATCGACGCCAGAACCGACTACTGCGACCTGACCGGCGAAGTGAACTGGATCCGCGAGACTGTCGACCGGTTCCACGACGCGGCGGTTGAGGCGGAGACGCGTCTTGTCCACAGTTGCGGGTTCGATTCCGTGCCTGCAGACATCGGGACCGCGCTCGTCCAGTCGTTCGCTCGCGAGACGTTCGGGGTCCCCTGCGAAGCGGCCCGCATCTACGCTGAGGACGGCAGTGGGGGCGTCAGCGGCGGCACGCTGGCCAGCTTCGGTGAACTGTTCGAAGCCGCCGCTGAGGACCCGGTAGCCCGGCGGGCGCTGGCGAACCCATACTCGCTGGCCCCGCTCGGCGAGCGCAAGGACGTCGACCCGGGCGAACAGCGGTGGCCCCGGAAGGACCCGCTGCGGGACGAGTGGACGGCACCGTCGCCGATGGGCCTCATCAACGAGCGCATCGTCAGGCGGAGCAACGCCCTCTTGGGCTACCCCTGGGGTCGGGAGTTCCACTGTTCGGAGGTCGTTCTCACCGGGCGCGGCCTCAGGGGTGCGGCGACGGCGGGGGCGGTCGCAGGGGGTCTGGAGTTGTTCTCGGCGGTGATGTCAGTCGGGCCGCTCCGGTCGGCCATCCGAGAATACGTCTTCCCCGATCCGGGCGAGGGGCCGACGAGCGAGGAGACCGAACAGGGTTACTTCACGGTCCGGGTGCTCGGCCGCGGGACGGTGGACGACGACCCCTTCACCGTCGAGGCGCAGTTCGGAGCCGACTGGGGACCGGGGTACGGCGCAACTGCGCGGATGCTCGGGGAGACCGGAATGTGCCTGCGAGAGGACGACACAGACTCGCCACTCTCCGGTGGCGTGTTGACCCCCGCCGCTGCGATCGGGACACCGCTAGCCGACCGCTTGCGTGCAGTCGGGTTCACCGCAACCGTGAGCGAGGCGACAGGGGCGGGAGACGAGTGAGAGTAAGCCAACCGAACACCCTTGCCGTAACGGCTCGTACACAGCTCAATGCGTGTCCTCGTCGTTGGAGCAACCGGGTTCGTCGGTGGTCGGCTCGTCGAGTCGCTGCGCTCGGCCGGCCACGAAGTCACCGCCTTCTCCAGGAGCGCGAGCCGGTCGAGATTCCCGGATGGGGTCGAGATATTCGAAGGCGACCTCGCTGATCCAGCATCGCTGGAGGGACTCTGTGAGGGGGTCGACGCGGCCTACTACCTAATCCACTCGCTGACAGCCGAGAATTTCGCGGAGCTAGACCGGACCTACGCCCGCCGGTTCCGGGAGCTGGCGTCGGCGGCCGGCGTCGACAGGGTGGTCTACCTAAGCGGCATCAGCGGCGATGAGCGGAATCTCTCGCCACACCTCGCCTCTCGCCGGGAGGTCGAGTCGGTGCTCGAAGCGGGGAGCTTCGATCTGACCGTCCTTCGGGCGGCGATCATCATCGGTGCCGGCAGCGCGAGCTTCCGCATCGTCGACGACCTCACCGACCGGCTACCCGTGATGACAGTCCCGAAGTGGGTGAGTACGCCCTGTCAGCCGATCGGTATCGACGACGCTGTCGCCTATCTCATCGGCGTCCTCGATGTCGAGGAGACCCGTGGTGGCATCTACGACATCGGCGCGCCAGCAGTGTGGTCCTACAAGTCACTGCTGAAGCTGACTGCCGAGGAGAAAGGCAAACGCGTGTTTATCGTTCCGGTGCCAGTGATGTCTCCGGGGCTCTCTTCACACTGGCTCCGACTGACAACGGACGTCCAGTACGCCATCGCCCGCCCGCTGGCTGAGAGTATGCGGAACCCCGTGACAGTCGACCCCGAGCGGGACCTGCAGTCGGTCGTTCCCATCGAGCGGACGCCGGTCAAGGTGGCGGTCCAGCAGGCGCTTGCGGAAGGGTGATCAGGGTTTCTCGGTGGGGGCTTCTTGCACAGGTATCTCTCGGACTTGTCGAAGATCCGCAAGGTGAGATGCGGCCTCCGCCGACAGCGGGAACGTCCCGTCGAGGTCCGCCACCGTTCGTCCGTGGATCAGCCGGCCAAACGGGGCGCCTCCGGTCGCGTAGGCTCGCTTCAGCCCAGCAACGAGCGGGTCAGCAAGCCCCATTCGACTGAGAATCCGCCCGACAGTCTCCTTGCCGACGTGGACAGACTCACCCTCGACGAGGATGAACGCGAAGGGGCGGGAATCAAACTGCGCTTCGAGGAACGCCTGCACTGGCCTAGCGTCCCAGCGGACGGCCACGACGCCGTCTGACCGGCGGGTCGCTGCCTCCGCGGCCGCACGAAACACCGAGTTGCTACCGTCGTACACGAGGAGCGACTGTTTCACGTATCCGTTAGCTGCTTTGGGGATTTGAGTGTTTGCGAGCGGAGCGGTCGTATGGCTGGGTCTCGTGCGTTCGACAACCTACGGACCGACCACCGGCAGACCAAGCTTGTTCAGAACTGCAGTCCAGCGTCTCCATACAGGGTCGCTCGGTAACCGCGCGATCAACGGAGCTCGGCGGTGGGCACGTTGCCCAAATGCCAGCGGCCCTCCGACCGTCACATCCTTTTCGACTGAGATCACCCACTACAGATTGTGCGGTTGTGATGGTTTGCTTCTTCACATGCTCTTGTCGTAAAGAGCATTTTACACTCGAATGCCAAAGGCCAACTGTCGCTCTCCCGTCTCATTAGTTAGTGAGCGAGTCCGAAGACGGGGCTACGAGGCCAAATATCAGTTGCAGTTGTAGACAAATCACACACGAACGAAATCCCTGACAATATTGACTCGGAACTATATACGACAACAAGACCAGAGTCATCATTAATTGAGTTTACGGCTGATCCTGACGCTCCACAAAATCTAATTCGATCCAGTCGCTACCATCGCTGAGGCGGCTGATTTCGGGCATGAACAACTTAGAAATCAGCACGCCTCACTCTTCACGCTAACTTAACGCGACCACTGCTAGTCTCCGGTGTGGTGACTGCGCAGCGAGAGAGCGGCGTTCCTAGACACGTCATTCCAAACACGTGTCGCCCTCACAACGAGCGAACGATTACGGGGGTGTCGCTCTCAGTCATCAACGAAGGCACGACAGCGGCGACCCGTTCACAGTATGATTGAACTCCAGACTGCCCGAAATTTATATTCGACTCGGAAAAGTGGAAATATGAGTTTCAGGCAGTCACGCGCTCGAATCCGTTGGCTCAGAATCGTACGAACGCTGGATGGGCCCTGCCGGTACTCCTCGTCGCTGCCAGTTGCGCAGGTGATTTTGTCGTGTGTCATCGTCAGAAATCGGGAAGGTATTCGGCACGCTGTTCGGCCTTTTCAGGTTCGCTACGCCGGTCGTAGTGCTTATCCAGAATGTCCTCGCTCGCGTTCAGCCGATCCTCGACGATCCGACGGGGGACGTTCTGTCGACGGTAGAACGTGACCCGACCACTACGGAGATCGTGGGGAGATCGGGACGACGGGCATTTGCTGGCCTTCGGCAGTTTGGTCGCTTCGCACTCCTCGATATCCCGATCATGGGGGCAAGGTTCGTTTCTCCAGCAGGGACGCGTCACGCGATAGAGCGATTCGCGGAGCGTCGACGGAGCCGGCCGACCGCACCGCGTCGTGAATAGCGGTTCGCGCCCGTACTCGTCGGTCACATCGTAACGAGTCTGCTTGCAGTAGTCTTGGATGACACCAGCGACGTGTTCGCTGATTCGATTCCAGCGTGTACTCTTGTCCTTGTTTTTCAGCGGAGTTCCGGTTTCCGGGCGGTGGACGAAGTGGACGGCCGGGCCCGAAACGCGGGGATGGTCGCCGTCGATATCCACATCGTCCAGGTCGAGCCCGCGAAGGCCGCCGAGCCGGGCGCCGGTGTGCCAGCCGAGCAGGATCATCAGATGGTCGCGGGTGGCGTACTTGAACTGACTCAGGTAGTCGAGGATGGCCGCGACACGATCAGGGTCGAGCGTACTGTCGCTGACCTCTTCGCCGTTGCTCAACGTCGGTAATGGTACTCGGTCGTAGAGATCGGGCGGAACCGCCTCGATATCTCCACAGAAGCGGAGGAAAGAGCGGGCCGTCGCCAGTTGGCCGCGCAGCGTGATCGGCGCGACGGGTTCACGATCTTCGCCCTCACCTTCCCGACGCCACACGCGGTAGGCGTACACGTCGCGCCCGGAGAGTTCGTTCAGGTTCTCGATTTCCTCCTCTTCGCACCATTGGGCGAAGGCGTTGAGCCGATATTCTGGCTCTTCAGGGTCTCAGCGGCCAAATTGTCCTTCTTCGCGTCGAGGTACAGTCGAACTCCCTCTTCGGGAGAGAGTGGGTCGAGATTATCAGACATGGATTCGTACACCAGTTCTAAACTCTAACACCATATATGTTGTTGCAGTTCAAATACTGTCCTAAGACGGGCAAATATGGATCGCAGGCACAGAATCGAACTATGAGACGGTCGGGGAAATGGATGGTACTGCTCGATGACCGGATTCTGGAGCTACTGAATCAGGAAGAAAATGAGTTCATGACGCCCTCGGAGATCGCGGACGACGATCGGATTCCGTATTCGTCGAACCACGTCGGTCGTCGGTGCAAGAAGTTGGCCGAACACGGGTTACTGCAGTCGGTCGGTCGAGGCGTCTACACGATCACCGACAACGGACGGGCGTACCTGAAGGGAGAGTATAGTGCCGCAGAAAACGGGAATGCAGAGGTGTCGGACGGCCAGGAAACGAACGAGACATCAGACGAAGTGTAAGCTATGCAGGTACGCCGGATGGGTCGGTGGATGTATCCAGTCGATGAGCGCGTACTAGAATATCTCGCTGAAGAGTCGTGGGGTTCACCAGCGACGATGGCCTCGGATTCCCGGTTTCAGCAGTTGGATGCGGACGAGGAATATATTCGGCAACGGTGTGAGCAGTTGGTTGAGCGCGAGTTAGTTGCCCCATTTGTCGAAGGAAGTAGTATGTACGAGATATCAACTTGGGGACTGGCGTACCTTCGTGGTGATCTTGATGCAGGTCATCTGCCGCGTTGGTCAGTTGGGTAACAAATACTAAGACTGAGCGGCAGTATCATGCACAAGAAATGGAACTCCGTGAGTACGTATTCGATGAAGAGGAAGTTCTCAAATCTTCGGAAGTGTATGAAAGTGAATATGCAGTCTCCGATACGCAAAAAGGGACGTTGGCATGTACTCCGAAGCGGGTAGTCTACATTAGCGGAAATACGGCCACGGATATCTCTCTGAAAGCAGTACATGCAATCGAGTACTCTGCACCGGGCATTCCGTGGGGGGCTGCTCTGGTTGGTGGATTATTGTCGGTGATAGGATTAGCTTTCATCGAGATCGGAAATGATGTAGTTGGCTCATCGATTGCTCTATTCGTTTCAGGAGGTTTCGTTTTATTAGGTATCAGCACGGTCATAGCGGGATTTCTACTCCGGAGACACGTTCTAAAGGTTCATATTCCGGGGCAGTCATTCGAGTTCGCCTCGCGCGATAATTTAGAAAATATGGCGCATTTGATTCGGGGACAGGAGGCAAAGTAAGCGACTCCGACACTTTAGAGCAGCAAGGCACGAACTCTGTTCGCCACTTAGATATAAAATCTAAGGCTGTGTTGAAATCTTCAATGGATGATAGGTTTCGACGGTCGTACTGAATACACACGCATATTCAACAGAAAAGAAAGTTTTAATCGCTCTAATCTTCCGCTTCAGTCAAAATTCTCTTCGTCATTGATAGGGGTATCCAGTGGTTCTGGAGGTGGCTCACTTGGACTTGAATAAGGGCCGAGTTCTCCATATAATGCACGCTCTATCTCCTGCTTGATGATAGTCTTCGCATCTTCGCCGATGAATCCACGAATTTGATCCTGTAATTCTCCGGAAATTAATCCGTAGAGCCCGGGCCTCACCACTTTAATTATGGAAAGAAGAAGGAGGGCAATAATCGTCCGTGGTCGCACAAGACTCCTGTTCCAGAAATACTGAGCGGCCAGCCGATTCCAGTCACGATCATTTCGCCTTACTTGACCGGGTCGTTCCACCAATTCACGATTAAATTTAGAAACAAGCTCTGCATTTGTCCTGATCTGGTGCTCTATTATCAGATATCCTGCAGATAAAATCACGACCGGAATGCCTAGCATTGATCCGATTGATACTCCGATATACTGGAGAAGGGTAGCATCAATTGTATATACCGAAATCGCAACTGCGGTCGTCCCCAATAAAAACAGTGCAACCGACAGATATGCTAATCCCATCTTCATACGCGATATATACTCGTCAAATGCATCTAGGAGCTCAATAGCCGGATTCTCGGAATCGACCTTTTCAGCCTCCCGTGCAGCTTCTAATGTGAGCTGTCTCAGACGAGAATTATCGGCTTGGAGCCCTTCAACTACTAGCTCATCACACGCAGCCTGGAAATACCACTCCAAAAAACCCCTTTTGACAGATTGGTGTTCAATAGGATAGTACCCGATTTTAAACAGATAATCGGCTAACCAACCCATCAAAATCGATTTTCTTGTCTATAAATATAAGTTTGTTCACGATCGCTAAGCAGACGCGCCCATTAGAGATACTAGACTCAATGTGCCCTCTGTATGCAGCACGCAGTTTGTATCAGCTTCCGAGGGTTTCAACAGAGCCCGTAATTTGAATACTGCCCTCACCCCCCGTAGAGAGGGGTTCGGGCGGGCCGACCCATCGGAGAGGTGTGCGTCGGTCGGTGGTCGATTAGTCGGCAGAGCCACGGGTGCGCAGCCGGTCGAGCAGTTCGGTCCAGTCGAGATTGTTCGAAAAGATAGCTGTTGAGCTAACGGACGCGATGATCACGATCAGGAAGGGACGGAGCAGCCCAGTCGCGTAAGCGTACCAGTACATATCGAAGAGGATGCGAACAACGAGCGTAGCGAACCACGCACCGACGAACAGGGACACGAGAAACGTCTCATTGTGATATTCCGACGAAAGCGTGTAGAGATACCAGCCGAATATTCCGACGAACACCAGTCCGACAGGGATCACGCCGACCGCATACGTCTTTATCAGTAGGACTCGTCCTCCTTGGGATGTGTAGAAGCCATCTCGAACCAGCGCAATCGCAAGAGTCGGTAGCCACACCGTGAATGCCGTTACTGCTGTGACGAGGAGTTCGGACCACGCTCGATATGCAAGATACGCAACTGCGACCGCAGAAGCAGCGATAAATCCATGCGCGAGTTGGATGCTACCTACGAGGCCGAGACAGACGCCCGCTATTACGGCGGGAAGAAATCGCCACTCAGTAGTCAGTTCGCGGTACGTTCCCCAGATCGCGCCAACAGCGAAAGGACTGGTCAGTCCCCAGTACCAGTGATTGGTTCGAGAGTAGAGACGAAGGACGAAACGAAGCACCTCTTCCCAAGCGTTCACTCCAACGATCCCGATTCCGAGTCCAAGTCCGAGCAGGAGACTCGGGATCATTCCAGCGTACTCCGCACGGTACGCGAACCACGCTAAGCAAATTGCAGCTGGAACGAGAAGCAACTGCCACTCGACCGGGATGACCGAGAACGACGCACTACTGATATCGCTAATCAGTATGGCGACTTGACCCAGTAAACTACTCGCTGGAGATTCCATATAACGTAGCCTCGGAGACGGTAGATACAGACTCAGAAGGTGTCCGAATAGGGAGAGTGCGAGCACTATTCTCCCCGCACGAATGTCGAAGCTATTCCTCACGAACAGGTATGTGATGAGTGGAAGTACGCCGACCTCGGCAAACTGGACATAGAACCAGTTCGCTAACATAGCCTCCTGGGGAGTCACCCGGTCGGGAGAGAGAAGGACGACGAGTATGGTTTGAGGAATATAGCGAAACCACGGATCACTCAATTCCAATAGCGTGAGGGGACCGCCGTTTGCTAATCTCGCCGTCTTTTGTGCCATCGAGAGATTGTCGAAATAGACTTCCGGATTGATTGTCGGTACGGAGGGCGGATCGACAAGAAGCACAGCTACAGCCGAGATATAGAGAAGAAATTCCAGCCAAAAGCGGCGAAGGTATCCTAACATTGATTCTTTTGACATCTGCCGAATACGCAGTCTCCCAAGTAGTAGTATCGGTCACCGATGCTCAGCCGGCGGGCCCCCGACTCCGCAATCGGTCGAGCAGTTCGGGCCAGTCGAGATCACGAGCGAAGAGTTCGGATTCGAGATTCCACGCCCACGGTGCAGCGTCGTCGGGATCGGGCTCTTCGAGCGCGGGTTCGAGGTTTTCGACCGTACCGCCGAACAGCCGATCAGTCGGCATATCAGCCTCAGCGGGCCAGCGGCCGAAGAAATCGACCTCCGTTTTCTGGTACTTGAAGAAGGCGAACGTCAGGAGACGCTTCACCTCGGGATGTAGGTCTTTCCCGGTGTGCCCGACCGTGGCGAAGACGTCGACGCCGATCTTGGCGAACCGTTTCGCTAGCGGAGTGAACTGCGTGGCGACGGCGTGGCTGAAGGTCCGAGCGTCGAAGTGGGTCGAGCCTTCGTCGATGAACACGAACTTCGATCGGTCCCGATATTCGAGACAGGTGACGGCGAGATCGTGGGCGCTGGTCACGAGTTCGTCGGTGCCGGGCCACGTCCGCGCGTTTGAGATCACCAGGAGATCATCGACGGTCGCCCGTCGGAGTTCGGTCAGCAGCGCGACGAGGTTCGTTTTCCCGGTGTTCGGGTTTCCGGCGCCGCCGATAAAGGCCGTCGCGTCGTTGTTGTCCATCTGCGCGTTCAGTTGCAGCGGCAGCCGGAGGGACGAGCCGTCGAGTTCGCGTTCGGTGACGCCGACGAGATAAGAGAGTGCAGTCGCGTCACCCTCGGTGACCGCGCGGGACGCCGCGCCGGAGGTGATCGTCGCCTCTGACGCAGCTGCGAGCCTCGACCGCGACCAGTCGTCCTCGAGTGCCGATTCGAGAAACGACAGGTGTTTGCTTGTACTGTCGTCGACGGGGAGTCCGGCGTGATCGAGCAGGCGCCGATCACCGTCGAGATCGCCCACAACCTGCTCATAGAGTTTGGCCGCTGTGAACAGTTGCTCGTTGATATCAGGCATCGGATCGGAATACCTCCCAGTACGCTTCGATCAGCGCCGCAGCGCCGAGCGCGACAACGGCGCTCGTTTCGGTCGTGGCAGCGGTGAGGTTCATGACCGGAAGCGCGACGAGCAGGGTGTGAACGGCGAAGTCTTGGAGTCCAGCCATCAGTATCCGCGCCTCCGTTGGACGTAGCGAGCGATGTGGTAGGCCACGATCAGGAACGAGCCGGTCATGATGAACCAGCCGGCGACGACCTCCTCGACGAAGGTCATGGCGACGACCTCAGTCATCGGCGGATGCCTCCGGACCGTTCTGGAACCCGTCGAGATCATCGAGGCCGATGTTCAATTCCTCTTCGTCGGGGTTCTCCTCACGAACCTGCCGTATTCTGTCTTCGAGCCCGTACTGTTCGATGGCCGTCTCGATTTCGTCAGAGAGGGAATCCCCTTCGTCGGGAAGCGTCCAGCTTTCGAAGTTCGAGACGATCTGTCGGACGACGTTGCGGGTGGCCCGCCGGACGATACCGAATGCTTGAACCTCGATGGCGAAGCCGCGCTTGGCGTCCTCTTCGAGCGATTCGCGGCACTCGTGGACGACGGAAAGCGCCCGCAACAGGTCACGGTCGGAGAACGTACCGCGCCACGTCCCTTTGAGCGTCTGTTCGTTCAGGTCCACCTCACGGGCGCAGGCGAGGTTCGGAGAGAGCCAGTCGAGTTTGCCCTCGGTGACCTCCAGTTCTCGGAACTGTTGAGATGGCCACCTGAAGATAGCGCCTTTCTGGTACCGAGCGTCGAGATCGACGACGTAGATCCAGTTCGGGTCCCACAGCCAGTCTTTCGCCTTGCCGCCGACCCATCGGCCAGCCGTCGGTGCAACGATGGCGAAAGCGATACCAGCGACGTGGACCGGCCGCGGGATAGTGAAGTCCAGCATCTCGGCAGCGATGACGACGGAGCCGGCCACGCCCGCGAGTAGGATCGGAGAGACGACGACGAACCAAGTGAACACGCGAAACAGCGTCGAGTCACGAGGAACACGAGTTCCAGAGTCGTCGACCGTCTCTCGCCGATTGAGCGCGTCGTCAGTCTCGTAGTCGTCGAGAGGAACGTCCTGGTCGGCGTCGCTCATCGGCCGAGCCACCTCCAGACGAGGATTCCGGAGATGTGCGCTAAGAACATCGAGCAGAAGATCAGAAGGAATAGTTTGAACTCGAAGGTCATGCGAGCCGTTCACCTCGCTGATCAGCGCCGAGCTTGGCACGAGCGACGACGTAGAGAACGGCGAAGCCGACGCCGGACGCACCGCCGATAGCACCGTCTCGAACGTCCGAGCCGTCGAACGGGCCACTCAGTAACGATGCCCCGTTACCGTCGTGATGGAGGAACGCCGCCCGGTCGTTCGCTTCGGAGGCAGGCGTCGACAACACGATGGTTGCCTCTCCGTTGTGTGTCTCAGCCGGGACACGGAACTCGTTGGTTCCAGCGGCGAGGTTGCGTCGCTGGTAGGTGATCGTACCGGCGCCGGAGCCATCCTGATTGACGGCCTCGGAGATCGTGAGCCGCATCGGAATATCCGCCTCGATGACCACATGAAACGCACCGCCGCGGTACGTCCATGAGGTAACGCGGGTATTCGGTCCAATCTCGACGACGGTCGTCGAGTTGTCCTCCGGCGGGTTCGGTTCAGGTGTGGCCGTGGCGGTTGAGGTGGGTGTGTCCTCCGCCGCCGTCGCCTCCGGAGTCGGAGTCGTTATTGAGGTGGCCGTGGTGTTGTTGGCCGCCTGCGCCGCGGCGGGGGCAGCGATGCTACTCAGCAGGATCAGCACTACTATCATTTTTCTGACCATATATTGAAGGGTACGTTGTTACAGCAGGTTCCACAGATCGAACTCGACGCCGAACGACGACAGCGTGTCCGAGGCGAGTTCGAGGATCGGGAACCCTGCGAGTTGTGCGCCGGTAGCAATCAGGAGCAAGGCCACGACCTTACCGAGCGGTCGGGCAAGGAGCATCCAGATCATCGCCGACCTCGACGACCACCTCCACCGTTGCGACCCATCAGGATCGCTGCGCCTGCCGCACCTGCAAGCAGCACGAGCAGCAGGTTCGAGGAAGCCCCGGAGTCGCCACCGCCGGAACCACCGCTGCTCATGTCCTCGTACTCTTGCCGGAGTTCCGATAGCCGGTCGAGTTCGGAAGCGAGTTCCGACGAGTTCGTCGAGTCGTAGGTGTACTCTTCGACGCTCACGTTGTCCATCGACTCGCCCGTCTCCGGGTTCGTCGCGGACTCGATGGTGAACGTGTCGTCGAGGATGCGGACGGTACCGTTGTTATCGTCCTCCTGCACGGCCATGTAGACCGTGCCGTTCAGCGTCGAGGGGTCGTACGTCTCGCCCACGGTGAAGCCATCGAGATCGTCCGCGGTGTAGAACAGCGTACCATCCACCGTCCCGTTGGCAGTCGAGACGGTGACGGACGAGTTCATGTTACCAGCGTACCCGAGGCTTGCGAGCGAGATCGAGGCGAACGAGTAGTAGCCGGAGTCGTTGTACTCCGTGGCCGCTTGACCGGCGAGCGTCGTCGGGTCAGCCACGTCGGTGGTGTTCAGCTCGCCCTCTTGGTAGTCGGTGTACACACCATCGACGTACTGGTCGATGTTGTCCTTGACCTGCGCCCGCTGGCTGCTAATGTCGTTACCGAGGTTGTACAGGCGATTGTTGCCGATGGGTCGGGCGTTGTCAGAGCCGTCAGGGTCGACCCATTCGAGGTTGTTGTCGTCACGCTCGACGCTGTTCCAGTAACTGCCGTCGTCGTTGGACGAGACGCCAGTATGGTTCTTGTTGTTGCCAGTACGGGTCAGTCCAGCCAGCGGAATGTCCGCCCCGTTCGTGTCGTCGACGGGAACGCGAGTCCACATGGTCGTACCGTTGTAGAGTTCGACCTCGACCGTGGCGAAGCCCGCAAGCTGGTTGTTGTTGAAGGTGACAGAGCCATTCGTGGCACTCCATGTGTACTCAGCGGAGCGGACAACTCGGTCCCACTGCCGGACGATTTCAGCCTGTTGCTGCGAGTAGTAGTCGTCGACAGTCTCGTTGGCGAGCGTCTTGGTCGCAGACGAAGTGTTCCCATCGTTCATCGAGTTCACGATGGTGATCTTAGCCTTCGACCATGCGACGGAGCGAGTGTCCTGTCCGAAGTTCTCGTAACTCGTCAGGAACCCGTCGCTCTGTGACTCGTACGAGACACCCTGCTGGTAGTGATCGAGATCGGTAGTCGCATCCTCGTCGTCGCTGAAGCGCAGCGCACAGTCGCCCGAGAGGATTTGATTCCCGATCAGGCCCCCGTTGGCGGCCATCGACAACAGGAAGTCAGTACCGTCGCACTCGCCTTGGGTGCCCATTTCCCACGCGCGGGCGTCCTGTGAGACTGGGCCGCCGAGGGAAGCGGTCACGAGCAGCGCGGCGAACACGACTGCAACGATGCGAGAGCGATTCATCGAGGGATCACCTCACCGCGACTGTCCACGAGACGATGGTCAGCACGAAGGCGATCTGCATACCGAGCGGATCACCGAAGCCCATCAGCAGGTCCGTGACTTCGGTGGTGAGGTAGTCACCGAGGATCACGACCGGGCCGAGCCCGATGACCAACTGCTCCCACGTCTCGTAGTACTCGAAGGACTTGGTTTCGCTCGATGCGAGCGCGATGATGAACGTCCCGAGGGACGCAATCACCGAGTGTTCGGCCGTCAGCGTGTAGTTCGAGAGCCACACGAGTTCGACGGTGGCGATGCCACCGAACTGGTAGAGGCTGGCGAGTGCGAACACGACCGACAGCATGGCCGGGACCGTCCGGATGTTCGCGTAGTTGCTGACGATCTCCGACGGCGAGGAATGGTTCATCGCCATCACTCGAACCTCGCTTCCTTCGGGTTGTAGACGATCTCCTCGCCGTCGTCGTTGGTGAACGATTCCTCTTCCTCCAGCTTGCGCACCGCCATCAGCCGACCGACCACGAGCGATTCGATCAGGTCGCGCCGAATCGTCCAGTTGAGATCCATCGGCCGGCCGTCGATTTCGACGACACCGGCGTCAGTCGGGTCGCCAGCGTCGAGGTTCAGCGCCGTGATCTGGCCGACCGTCTCCTCGCCAGCGTCGAGGTTGATCCAGTCGGAGCCGCTGTCTTCGGAAGTCGATTCTACTGGGTCGAAGTCGTCGAACGACGGGTTTTCGTTCGTTGACATCGCAACCCTAATTACTAGATGTCTACAGATAAACTGGAATTTGACCGGGGTGAAAGTGAAGTGAGCAACTGAAATTTTTTGCCCTGCTATATCCGCCAGTCATAGATAATACTAAAATGATAACACGAGATTCAGTATATGAAACCTGCTTTTCGTGTTAATCCGCTTAGAGAGTAGGGCGAAAAAACACGAAGTCACGTTATCTCGATACAAGTCGGTATGTTTGATAAATACCTGAAGAAGGCGGTTCACAAGGTGCGTTGTCCGCTGGTTGAAGATTTAAAGCATGGTCAACATCGGGACGGTCTGTAGAAACTACAATAGCAACACTCATTGATCGCGCCTGCTGCTCTGGACGAAATCTGGGGGGAGTAGAATCCTCGTCAATCTCCGCACGTATACTATCGCGTAAAGAGACATCAAAACCATCCGGCGTACAGACAAATATCCAGTGTCGAGGAATTTCGGGGGGCCAGTTGAGACTGATCTGCGCCTCTCCATCTACTCCTCGAATTGGGAATTCACCACTAGTAGCGGCTTGCTCATCTACTGGAAGCTCACTTCTGTCTGAAAACGGGTAATAATTGAATTCTAGTTGATGTGTCCCCTCTTCCCCGGAAAAACCGCTTTCAAGATCTTCTACGTTGACAACTACTTCTACTGTTTGGCTCTGCTCCTGTGCCGGTGAACTGCTCGTAGAAGTGGTTTCTCCTGCATCAGGAGAATTGCCTGTAAACCGATCCCAGAAGCCAAATACTTGATAGGCATCTGGATGTGAGGCGACGACCTGACCGCCATCAGTCATGATATCGTCGCCATCGTCTGATTCAGATGCTTCAGAACTACCAACTGCTTGCTCTCCTTGCCGCTGAGATTGATCAGCTGAGACTTCTCCTCCGCTTTCAACAGTAACGTCGATATTTTGACTCTGTCGGCTGGAGTCACCACTTTGTTCTTGATCCGTACTCGCACTGAGACTTCCAGATTCACTACCGCTATCAAGCGTTTGATCTTGGCTTTGGGGATCCTCGTCACCTGATTCATCAAGCCAAGGAATGTATGGACGTAGGAAATCAGCTAGCAAGATGCCAAGTGTTTTTTGTAGAATTCCTGTAATATATGTAATTATGATCACGAATACTACCAAAAAACCTCCGAGTTGGACTGAATTTAGCGGAATTTGAGCGCCCTGAAGCATATCTATTCAAACCGGGGATTAATAGCACCGTTCACAACATACGCTTCGTATAGTTGGAGAACATACTCACGGGCGTCATCAGAAGGATCTCCAGAAAAGACAAGTTCATCATCGCGATAAGTCACATGGATTCGTTCATCATTATATTCAAAAATAACTCTAGCTCGATCCAGACGATATTCCTGAGCTAGCTGTTCTTGCGACAAATGTTCAAACTCCTCGAAATCAACGAGTTCGTTATTTTCGTAATCCCGAACAACGATCTCTGGCTGGTATTCCCCTGCGAAAATAAATGACCAGAGGCTTAGGCGCTTGTACGGGATACGTCGTAAGCTAAGTGTCTCAAGATTTCGGGAAGTGTTGGTAATAACTTCCTTCAGTTTTTCCGCTCTATCGAGCCCACCGATCACAAGGAGTTTAGAACCCGTACGGTACGAAATATCGTAATGTTCTGACTCTGTCGGCATGCCCAAAATGACTTGCTCGGGGTGATAAACCAGTGTACCCCCGATTTTTTGGGCTTCTGGGAATGGGTAGTCTTCTATTAGAGGCTCAATCGATTCTGGGCCGTCAAAAAATATCTCAACCCGGTCGCTCTCAAGGACCTCATTACGAGGATCAAAATCAGCATTCGGGGTTTTCCTGAGGGCGTCCATTGGTTTGATATTCCAAATACAGTTGTTTCGCCTACACTAGTCTCTCACACAAGTACTTACCAATTCTGATTGTGCATATGTCCTTTTTTGCTCCACAGAACCGAATTTAATAACACAAACTCAGATACTGAGATCATAATCGTCAACATCTTCTCCACGGAGGGATGCCTGCTGTTCCAAGAGCGTAGTGGGAGTATGTTCGTATTTAATTTCTTTGTCTCGGCAGGTTCGAATGAGTTCAACAAAGAATGTTGGAGGGACATGCTTATCTGAATTGTGTGGATCGAGATCGGCCCAGTAGTCGTAAAGTGCCGCGAATTCTCTGGTGATATGTGTTGCGAGACTTAGTTTCTCTACTTTGCTCGCATTTCTAAGTCCCGCTTTGGAGGCCTTCACCTGGATTTTGTTGCGTTGTATCTCAGTTCGGATCGTCGCCTTGGTGTATTCGTCTTCGGATGAGGTGGATTCCAAGTCAAGTGTGAAGTCCCCCTCGAGTACTGAGAGATCTTTGCCGTTGAGGATACCAAGAAGAATAGCCGGACTCTGCTTGATATCATCTGACTCGTGAACAGTTGCTTCTCGACCGTAAGCGTCAGGCGATCCTGTTACCTCTGCATCTTGGAGTTGTTCTATCCTTAGTGTATCAGATATCTGTGGATTGTGGTGTGCTTGATAGAACATCCAAAGTAAAAATTCGCCTGAAAATGTGATTGAGTGAACTCCAAACGACTCTCCAAGAGCGGTCTGAGTCTGCCCTTTTGCAGAGCTGGCATCAGACTCAGAACCACGAAAGAGCATGTATTGATCGAAGTCCCAGAAAACATTTGAATCCTTGACGGTTGAAACTTCTACATCTTTCCTCTCACCGTCCACGAAGGCTTCTTGAGTATCGAAATCTTCCTGAAGATATTGTAGACATACGAGCGAATTAATGAATTCCTTTGTCTCTGGTGGCAACCTACTTTCTGTAATATGATCGCGGAGTAAGAGTCTCTCGTAGCCTTTTCCAGGAGACAATGGTTTCCCTTGCTCAAAGTCCGGGAGAATTTCAAGGAGTTCTCCTTCAAGTTCACTCGTTAGTGTGGGGAGATTGTGAGCATCTCCGATTTGATTAGTCCGGCAAACTTCATTGTAGACCAGATGGCCAGTATAAGAGAATCCATTATCCTCGTTCTCCGAAGACATGTTACAAAGACAGGCTTTTTTCTCGCATTATAAATATTTGCATGCGACAATATCTCTCATGATCCTAAGTCAGTGAAGCGATTGGAAGCATTTCTTCTTCCAGATATGTTGCAAAGTCTTCCGTCGAGAAGTTTGACGGCTGATACACCTCAACATAACCACTTTCAGCCATAGTCATTTTGATATCATGGTCAAGTACGTCGTAACGTAGACCGAGTTGATTGATTTGGGAGCGTTCAAGGATTTCACTCATTTCCTTGTCGTTATATACGTCTTCTCCGTATACAACGCCCTTCTCAGCTTCCCCAATATTCCCGTAGAACCCAACTTGCCATGGATCAACATCTGGTGCGTTATAGTACTTGTTCGCGTATTCATTAAGGTCCAAACTTGATCGAGAGACAGTTATTCCGGGGGTCGTTTCCTGAATAAGATCAAATGCAAAGCGTCCGGCACTACTGCCAACAACGGCGAATTTGTTTGGCACGACGAGAACCTGAGTATGTTTGCCTTCGCGCAAAGGCTGTTCCGTGACAACAATTTCACCGGTCCCCTGTTCAATTGTGACGGACTCTACTTCCTCTACCTCTTCAATTGCCGCTTCGCCCTCGTAAACTGGAGATCCTTTTTCCGTAGTCCCAATTTGTTCTACCTGTAAAGAGCGCGAGAATTGTGTGCCGTCTTCCTTTTGGCTCCGGTGAAAGGACTTCACTTCATCCAACTCACCAACGACAAGACCTAAGATTCCAGCTTTCATTCTAGTGACTATTCATACAAGATTAATTAAAGTCCTTGTGTCTCAGATGACTCGCTTTTTGTGGTCATTTCTAAACAGGTTCTAATGATCGTTTTCTAATCGGCATCCGTATTCGAACAGGAATTGCGTAATCAGGACTGGGGAGATCGATCTTCGATTAGCACATTATCGAAAATCTCAAAATCAAGCTGGTGCCAGCAATCGAGGCATTCAACGAGATGTCCAGACATTATACTTGGCTCATAGGTTGCGAAGTTACACTTCCCGCACCGCCACTTCGTTCGGTGAGCGTCTTCTCTTCCAAGTTTCGTCTCACGTCGTATCTTTTCCCACGGCTTTCTGACACGGATCATTTCAGGACCACCGCCATCGCAGGCGACGGTATGCTCCTCACCGTTCACTTCGACGCTCGTTAGGTTCCACGACGGTTCAGATGGGTTCTCGAAGCCGACCACTTCATCAGGGTCAGTTCCACGCCGCTCCTCTTCGAGTAGGTCCCGCACGAGATCGGGCGGTTCTCCGATTCGACCAGCGAGACGAGGCGCCGTAATTGAGGGTTCGTGTTCGAGAATCCGGCGAATGTGTGAACGAACCCGAGTTCGTTTCAGCGACTCACCGACTGTTGCCGCGGAGTCAGCCGACGGCCATCGCTCACGCAGCTCCTCTTGGCGCGACTGATAGTTCTCTTCTTGATCATCAGTCTCGGCGTGGCCGCCGCGCGGGGGTAGGTCGTCATCGTGGCCTTTGTCAGCGTCGAGACGAGCGCGAGACAGCGTCTCTTGAGGAATATCGTGTGCCGACCCGCACTCAGCACACTCTACGTGATGGTGAGCGCCGTCGGCCGCTTTCACAACCTCTTCCCCGTGATCGTGTTCCTGCTCCGTTTTCGGATCTTCGGCACGCTGCCGACAGCGATCAGCTTTCGCCGCGTGTTTCGCTGCGACCGAGCGCGAGATCGTGCGCGTGTTCGTCGCGTGTTTGATAGCTGCCCACGCTTGGTACTCCGTACTCCGTTCGAGTAGGTCGGTCGGCTGGATCGAACAGTACGACGCCACGTACGCGGCGATATCTTCCACGTCGTCGGGATCGAAGCACTCGACTGTTCCGACGGCATCGGGATTTGCATCCCAGTTCGGTACGTCGAGATCGTGGGCGTCGGGACCAGCCGGTTCGCAGGCGTCGACGTGTTTCTCGACGACTTTCCGAAGGGCGCCGGGCGTGATCGAGCCGTCGACGACCAGAACGACGTGTTCGTGACCGTAGCAGGTGTTCGTCCCGTGCGACCCCCGCTTTCCGGTGTGGGGTTCCTGCCGGCGGTCATATTGCCAGTCTTCACCGAGTTCGAAGCCGAGCGAGCGCATAACGTTTCGGAGCGTATGGTACACGTCCGACCAGGAGTCAGCGAGCGCCGCGTCGTGATCGGTCGGAGCGAGTCGGTCACCGTCCGGCGTACTGGATGCCGACCGAGTAATGAGGCAGATCGTCGGATTCGCGTACGACGGTTCTGTTTCCCCACCACTCGGCCGGGTTCCGCCGGTCAGTTCACGGAGCCAGCCTTTCATCTGCGCGAAGTAGCGTTTCTGATACCCCTCAGTCCAGCGGTTTTCGGACGGCCGTGACCACTCGGTACCGTCGTCGTGTTTGAAATTCAGCGTCGTATTTCGCATTCGCTCGTGCGATTCGAGCAGGTCCTCAACGGCGGCTCCCCAGGTCAGCGGGTCGATTCGACGAATCTCACTTACTGACTGCGAGTCTTCCATCGGAGACACCGTGTCGGTCGTCCGGGTGATGTATTCGACCTCGACGAGCGAGCGCCGCAACCGGCGGCCGTGACGCCGCGTCAGCGGGAGGGATGACCGATCAGGAAACGTCCGGTCGAACTCTGCGGCTCGCTCCGAAGGGGTTGGTAACTCTTGAGACGATTCGGGCGAGTTACCCCCTTCATTCGGGCTTACAGAGTTAGTCCCGTTGGTAAGCCGAGAGGGGCCACCGGCGGTTGATGCGTCCTGACTCATCAGACCGAAGGCAGAGGTTCGTTCTGCAGGTGGTGGCGGCCGTGGCGAACAGGCTCGACAGCGGTGAGATTATCCGGCGTGTTGAGCCACGGTATCGGAATCTCGTGATGGACGTGCCAATCCGGAGGAAGCGCGTCGAGTCCGTGTTCAGCGACGAAGGTCAACCGGTGAATGTAGACTGTCGCGTCATCGCCAGCAGCACGACAGCGGACGTACTCGTATCCCTCTCCAGTATGGTGAAGTCGGAGCGGTTCGCGGTCAGTCACTCCGATCACCGTCCAGTGATTCGACTGAATCCCTTCGCGCGACGGTACGGCTTACCGGGCTGCCTGCCGGCGTAGCGGGCGGGCTGCCGGGCCGAGTCCGTTGCGTCGCGCTCCGGTCACGTTCACCACCGTTCTCTCGTGACCGCACCACCGGGGACGCCGGCTCCTCGGCCGGGGCAGCAGGCGCTTGATCGAGATCGGGGATTGCGAAGCAGGATCGACACTCGCGGGCTTCGGTGCATGGTTCACCAACCTCGTTGATGGCGTGTTCCTTGCAGGTACGGCAGCGATAGGCGACACACTCGGGCCACGTCACAGGTAATCACCCCGAACCTGCGAGATCGGCGGATAGGTCGAGGGATCACCGTCGGTTCGACAAACCGGACAGAGATCGGTGCGGGGTGGATCACGCTCGACGATGCGAACACCGCAGTCGTCGCAGACGTATTCAGTCACGACGACCACCATCCTCAGCGCGGTCGCGGAGCCGACGAGCAGGGACGAACTCGACGGGGTGAGCCGTCGCCACGATCTGCCCAGAGGGGAGTTCCGACCAGTCTTCGACTATGAGTTTCGGGGGACCGCGGGCACCCGCAGGTGACTCACACCTGAAGTTAGATTCGGGGAACTCGCTCGATAAGACCGAATCGAGTGATTTCGGGCCGTAGAAGCGTTCTTCTACGGGTTCAAAAAGGTCACAAAACGGGTATGTTTCCGATGGGCCCTGCCGGATTCGAACCAGCGATCACCCGGTGTCCCATGCCCGCGACGCGTACGCGGCCAGTATGAGCCGGGGGCTTTAACCGGACTAAGCTAAGGGCCCTACGGAGCGTATCGACGCCCCGTTGTCTTGAACGTGCCGGAGTTCGCCGTCGCCGACCAAAAGGTTGAGTACCACCATCCGCATATAAGGGTCACAACAGCGGCCGTCGCCGGCGTCGGCGGACGACTCGCCGACGGCCGCCCCGTCGCTCACCAATTTCCCATGACAGACGCTCCCGTCTCCAACGCCGTTCTCGTCACCGTCGACTCCCTCCGTACCGACGCCATCGAACCGTACGGTAGCGAGTACGACACGCCCACGTTCTCGGCGCTCGCGGAGCGTGGGACCGTCTTCGAGAACGCCTTCGCCCACGGCAACTGGACGCCGATGTCCTTCCCCTCGATTCTCGCCTCGCGGCCGGTCTTCGCCGACACCGGCCGCATCGGCGTCGACGGTGATGGCGTGACCACGCTCGCCGAACGACTCCAGTCGGCGGGAATCGCCACGGGCGGTTTCAACGCCGCCAACGGCTTCCTCACCGAACACTGGGGGTACGACGCGGGGTTCGACGCGTTCGACGCGTTCGTCGGCGGGAGCGCCGACGGCCGCGCCGGCGAGTTCGTTGCTGCCCACCCGACGTGGGGGGCGTGGCTCCAGCTGATCACTTCGCCGTTCCGCCGCGCCGGCAACTTCCTGCGCGGCGGCTCGGACGAACGGCCCTTCACCGACGCCTCGCGAATGCTCGACACCGAACGGGCGGCCACCGACTTCGTCGCCGAGACGGACGAGCCGTTCTTCCTCTGGGTGCACTACATGGACGCCCACACGCCGTACGTCCCCGCACCACGGTACCTCCGCGACACGGACCGCCGGGTCGGGAAGATACGGATGCTGATCGCCCACGTCCGCACGGGGCTCGGATGGTCGGTCGGCGACCGCACGCTCGCGGATCTCCGGACCCTCTACCAGGGGGCGGTGCGGCAAGTCGACGCCAGCCTAGAGCGCTTGCTCGACACCCTCGACGAGGCGGGCGTCGCGGACGACACCGCCGTCGTCCTCGCTGGCGACCACGGCGAGGAGTTCATGGATCACGGCCACCTCGCACATTACCCCAAGCTCTACGACGAACTCGTCAACGTTCCCCTGATCGTCGACGTGCCGGGGATGGAGCCCCGGCGGGTGACCGAACACGTCGGCCTCGACGCCGTCGCACCGACGGTCTGTGACCTGTTGGGTGTCGCTCCGGCCGAGGAGTGGGTCGGCGAGAGCCTCCTGCCGACGATCCGCGACGGGGGTCCCCCGATCGACACCCCGGTCGTGACCGTCACCGTCCGCGGCGAGGACGTGACCCAGCAGCCGATCCCCCGGTCACTCGAGGAGGGCGACCTGCTCGTGAGCGTTCGCGACGCCGACTGGACGTACATTCTGAACACCGAGACCGGTTCCGAGGAACTGTACGACCGGGAAACTGATCCGGCCCAGCAGTCGGACCGGTCGGGTGAGGACGACCCGTCGGTCGCGGCCGCGTCCGACCACCTCCGGACGGTCGCCGAAGAACACGCGGCGATGCTGCAGTCGATCGATCGGGACGGGGGGACGGACGGGGTCGACGCGGACATCGAGACGAGACTGGAAGCCCTCGGGTATCGATAGCTCCGCGGATGTTGCGGCGATTTCTGCGGGCGATACTGGTCGGACCGGAGGCCCCGCAGCTCCGGCGGTTCTTCCTCGTCGGGTCGCTCGCGGCCGGCTTCCAGACGGCAATGCTGGGGACGCTCGTCGAGTGGGCGAATCTCCAGTACCTGCTGGCGGCGCTGGTCTCCATCGAGATCACGATCCTCCTTCAGTACGGCGTGAACAACCGCTGGACCTTCGGCGCGGCGCGACACAGCGGTCTCGACGAGTATCTCCACGGGCTCGTGCGGACGAATCTCGTTCGCGGCTCCGCGATCCCCATCCAGATCGGCATCCTGTATCTGCTCGTCTCCGCCGCGGCGATTCCGTACCTCGTCGCCAACGGCGTCGGCATCGTCATCAGCGGCGTCTACCGCTACCTCCTCGAATCACGGTGGACGTGGCAAGGCTGGCAGGAGAGGAACTGACACGAGTGGCTGTCGTCCGTCCCGGCGGGTCGCCGTGACGTTGGGAACCCACTGGTCACGGCGTCTGACGTGCTGGCGGCGGGTGGAACACCCCCGACGCGGCGTGGCTCCGAGAAGCGGGGCCGACCGGCGACCGCAAAGAAGCGCCGTCGCCAGGGCTCGAACCTGGGACCACCTCGTTAACAGCGAGGTGCTCTACCATCTGAGCTACGACGGCTCGGGTGGTGATAGTCGAAGTTGGCTCAAAGGGCTTTCGCTTTCACCCGCTCCCCGTCGGCCGGTCGCACGGACGCGTCACACCGACACCCTTTCGCCCGGCCGGGCGGATGCGTTGCTCATGAGCGATTTCGAGACTGTGGTCGCGCGGGTGGCCGACCGCGTGACCCCGGACGCCGCCGAGCGCGAGCGGCTCCGGGCCGCCGTCGACAGCCTGACTCGGCGGGTTCGTGACGCCCTCGACGACCTCCCGGTCGAGGCCGACGTCGTCCAGGTCGGCTCGACGGCTCGCGGCACGTGGCTCGCTGCCGACCGCGACATCGATCTGTTCGTCCGATTCCCAGCCGACATCGACCGCACCGATCTAGAGCGGTACGGGCTGGCGGTCGGTCGCGCGGCCCTCCCCGACGGCCGCGAGGAGTACGCCGAACACCCCTACGTCACCGGCGACGTCGACGGGTTCGACGTCGACCTCGTCCCCTGTTACGACGTGGCCGACGCGACGGCTATCCAGTCGGCAGTCGACCGGACGCCCTTCCACGACGCCTACCTGCAGGAGCGTCTCGATCCGGACCTCGCCCGCGACGTGCGCCTGCTCAAGGCCTTCCTCACCGGCGTCGGCGCCTACGGGAGCGACCTCCGTACCCGCGGCTTCTCGGGCTATCTCTCCGAGCTTCTCGTCCTCGAACACGACGGCTTCGAACCCTTGCTCCGTGCCGCCGCCGACTGGCAGCCGCCCGTTCGGTACGATCCCGAGGACCACGGTACGGCGACGTTCGACGCCCCGCTGGTGGTGATCGATCCGACCGATCCCGAGCGCAACGTCGCTGCGGTCTGTTCCGCCGAGAACGTCGCCCGCTTACAACACCACGCACGCGAGCTGCTCGCCACCCCCCGCGAGGACCTCTTCGAGCCCTGCGATCCCACCCCCTTCGACGCCGACACCGTTCGCACCCACCTCGAGCGGCGAGGGACGTCGCCCGTCGCCGTCGTCTTCGAGGCGCCAGAACTCGTCGACGATCAGCTCTACCCCCAGCTCCGGAAATCGCTCGATGGTATCGTCGGCGAACTCGACCGCCGGGGATTCGCCCCGCTTCGGTCCGCGACCTTTTCCGACGAGCGGGCCGTCCTCCTCGTGGAACCCGCCGTCGCCGAACTGGCCGCCGTCGAGCGCCACGACGGCCCGCCGGTCCACGTCCGCGAACACGCGACCGGCTTCTACGACGCCTACGCCGACCGCGACGCGTACGGCCCGTTTCTCGATGGCGCCCGCTACGCCGTCGAGCGGGAACGCGAGTTCACGACGCCCGGTGACTTGCTCGGGAGCGACGCCCTCTTCGACGTCGCCCTCGGCGCGCACGTCGAGACGGCGCTTGCGGACGGGTACGATCTCCTGATCGGCGACGAGGTGGCCGCTCTGGCCGACGACTTCGGCGTCGAACTCGCCCGGTACTTCGAGCCGACGCCCCGGGGTGGCAGCTGAAACCGGTTCGACCTCGTCTGCGGCCGCCACGACGACCGTTACTCGTCCAGTCCGTGGACCGACCGCACTTCGTCGAGTAGGTCCGTCGTGGCGTCGTCCGGGTCGCCGTCGTCCTCGACCGGCCGGCGACCGTCGAACGTCTCGTGGACGGTCGCGATGCTCTCCGAGAGCGTATCGAGTCCGTAGCCGCCCTCGAGGACGAATCCGAGGCCGGCGTCGGTGCGATCCGCCACCGAACGCAGTTGCTCGGTGAGGCGGGCGTACCCTTCGGTAGAGACGCGCATTCGCGAGATCGGATCGTGCCGGTGGGCGTCGAATCCCGCGCTCACGAGTACTAGGTCGGGATCGAAGCGGTCGAGCGCCGGCGCCACCGTCCGCTCGACCGTCAGCAGATAGTCGGGGTCACCCGCCCCCGACTGCAACGGGACGTTGAGCGTCGTCCCCGCACCCGCGCCCGTCCCCGTCTCGTCGACGTCACCAGTCCCCGGATACAGCCCCCGTTCGTGAACCGAGGCGTAGAACACGTCCTCCTGATCGTAGAAGATGTCCTGCGTGCCGTTGCCGTGGTGGACGTCCCAGTCGAAGATTGCGACCCGGTCGGCCGCGCCGTCGTCGACGACGGTCTGGGCCGCGACGGCCGCGTTGTTGAAAAAGCAAAAGCCCATCGCGTCCGCCTCGACGGCGTGGTGTCCGGGCGGCCGACCGAGCGAGAAGGGCGTATCGCGGCCGTCGTCGCCGGCGAGGGCGCGGTCGGCCGCCCACTGGGCCAGCCCCGCGCTCGCGAGTGCGGCGTCCCACGTTCCCGCCGACGCGACGGTGTCGGGATCCCAGTTCCCGCCGCCATCCGCGCAGAACTCACGGAGTTCGGCGACGTAGTCGTCGTCGTGGACGGCGGCGACGGCGTCGCGCGACGCCGGTTCCGCCGAGACGTATTCGACGCCGTGCCGGCGGGAGAGTTGCTGACGGATGGCCCGCAGTCGGTCGGCCGTCTCGGGATGCCGTTCGCCGGTTTCGTGATCGAGACAGATCTCGTTGTAGCCAAACTGCATCTATTCGAAGAGCGTGAAGTACGTCTCGATGTCCTCCGCCTGGATGGTCCGCCTGTCGGCGTGGTTGGCGAGTGTCGCCGCCGCAGCGGCGACGTTGTCCGCGTAATCCTCCAGGATGTCGGCGAGCGCGATCCGCGCGTCCATCGAGACGCGGTAGCGCCCGTCGATGTCGAGGCGTGCGATGCGATCGACCGGCGCCACCGGGAGTTCGAGGTCGTCCCGATCGACCACCTGCTCGACGCCGAAGTCGGCGGCCATCAGCGTCTTGCGTCCGTCCGCCGTCGCCTCCTCGGCGGCGTCGACGGCGAGGTCCGCCCCGTGGCGCTGGATGCGTCGGGCAAGCTCCTCCGCCGCACCCGCACTCACCCGCAGGTCACCCGCGTTCCGACGGATGATCGTGTCTACCGGGGCGAACGGTAACTCGACACTCATACTCCGATAGGCGTCCGTGGCGCGTATAATCCTTTCCTTGACATCCTCCCACCCCTGATGGAGTGGGATTCCTCCGGTAGGGATGTTAACTACGCCGTATCCACGGAGGCAAGTTTCTCGTCGCCGGTACTCCGGTTTGTGCGCTCCTCGTTGGGACGTGCCCTCTCGGGAGAGTGTGGTATCTCCGACCAAGTGTGGTCGTTCCACTTGAGGCGCACGGGCCGTGCCATCGACCCGACTTCGGATTCGCCAGCCTGTCGTTCGAGGAACGTCCGCGAAGCACCGAGGTCGGCGTGTCCCTCGTAGCCACACGAACACCGGAACACGTCGCCGTCCCGTTCCGTCTTCTCTCGCTCGCCACACTCGGGACACTCCGCCGTCGTGTACGCTTCTGACTCGACTTCGACCGTGATGCCGTACTCCTCGGCAGTCGTGGCAAGCCGGTCGATGAAGGAGCGATACGCCCAGAACTGGTGCGTTTTCTCGTTCACTTCTGCCGACCAGTATGCCGACAGCAGGTCGGTAAGGTCGCCCACATACACGGTGGAAACGCCCTCGTCGTACAGCCGTTCCATCAGGTCGCATACAAGCGCGTCTCGGGCGTGATCGCGTCGTCGTGTCCGCTTGCGGTACAGGCGTCGAATCCGACGGCTACTGTACCGTCCATCGCGGAGTTTGGACTGCAAGCGGGCGATCTCTTCGGTAGTTTCGCGGAAGCAAGCGAACAGGTTGCGACCCTCGTAGAGGTACTGCTGGCCGGTCGTAGTCGTACAGGCGATGAGGTTGTTCGCGCCCACGTCCAAGGCAGCCGATTCCTCGGCTAATGGTGACTCCCGCCGAGAATCGGGAATAGTGACGGGTTGAATGGCCCTGAACGTGTCGGCCACCTCGTCGTAGTACAGTTCCAACCGACCCTGTTCGCCCTCCCACTTCGGGTCGCCAGCGACTTCGAGGCGCAGTCGGTCGTGGTAGCCAAGGCCGTACTCGTCTTTGAGGTCTTGGCCGACAGGGATTTCGAGTCGGCTCCGTTCGCCGATTTCGAGGGTGTACTGGTCATTGCGGATGTACGTTCGCAACTCCCGTCCCTCGTCCTCGTTGCCCCAGTAGCCCGGCGGGGCGGTGTCCTCGCCGTCCCCTCGGGCAGCGAAGAACGACCGCCACGCCTCGCTGTTCTTGCGGATGACTTGTTGGGCGGTGGCGGAGCCGAGGACACCGACGTACTGTTTCCGGTAGTCGGCGGTATCCCACACAGACTCTGTCGCTTACACCCACCGCTGAAGGGGTTGGCTTCCGCTCGCTACGTGTAACTCCACCGTACCCGATCATCCCTACTCTATCCGTCGATTGCGGCCGCTTCCGAACGACGGTTCGCCGGTCGATAATCTGTCGTTAGCCCGAAAAATAGCGGATTAAGGCTGGAAAAGTGGTGATTAGCTATGCACGTGTACCCTGTTGACATAGACCGTCTCACTCGGGCGACTGGCGGTCGGCGGTGGTTCGACTCCACCGGTGAGCGTCCCCGAGAGGGGGTGGCACACATGAACGACGACTTCGAACTCTCACGACGGAAGGCGCTGGCCGCGCTCGGCACCATCGGTGCCGCGTCGGCCGGCGCCGGCCTCGGGACCAGCGCGTACTTCAGCGATCAGGAAACGTTCGAGAACAACCAACTGGTGGCCGGAACGCTCGACATGCACGTCGGCTGGGAGGAGCACTACTCCGACTGGTCGCCCGACGAGGACGACGGCCTCCAAGGGAACGTCACCATGGGCAACGATCAGCCGGTCGGGCTCCCGACGCAGAACTCCTCGCTGATCAGCGTCAACGACACGGCCGACGCGCGGACGTTCCTGAACAACACCGAGACCGACCAGTTTCCGAACGGAACGATCACGATCAACGGATCGACCCCCACGTTCGACGACGCGGGCGGGATGAACGGCTGTGACACGCTGCCCGCGGGTGCCGACGAAAGCCCAGTCATCGTCGACCTCGAGGACGTGAAGCCGGGCGACTTCGGCGAAGTGACGTTCAGCTTCGCGCTGTGTGACAACCCGGGCTTCGTCTGGATGAACGGGTCGCTCCGGAGCGCGGCCGAGAACGGTCTCACCGAACCGGAGGCCGACGACCCCGACGAGGACGGCGACGGGGATTCGACCGATCCGGCCGACGTCGAACTGCTCGACGAGGTCCAGACCGCGCTCTGGTACGACGACGGCGACAATCTCCAGTCCGGTGGTGGCGGTGGCGGCGGCAGCGGTCAGGCCGACATCGTGTTCGTCATCGACCGGAGTGGGAGCATCGTCGGCGACGAACGACCGGCTATCGAGACGGAGATTTCGGACGTCGCTAGCAGCCTCCAGAACCAGGGTATCGACGCCCAGTTCGCCATCGTCGACTACTTCACCGGGGCGGATCTCGACCTGGATCTCACGGGGAACGTCTCCGACATCGAGGCGGCGTTCAACGACGGGCCGGCCAGCGGGAACAACTCCCCGTCTGGTTCCGGCGGCGAGTCACTCTCGAATGCGATCCTCTACGCGTCGAACACCGTCAGCTTCCGCAGCGGATCGAAGCGGATCTACGTCGGGATCACCGACGAGCCCGACCAGTCGACGTCGCAGGAGAAGACCGACGCCGTCAACGAAATCAACGGCACGAATTCGGCGTTCCTGGGACTCGCGCAGTCGATGTCTCAGATATCGGAACTCCTCACCGGCGTGAATCAGAGCTCCTTCGAGAGCGTCAACTCGCCGTCCGACATCGAACCAGCCCTCGAAGGCCTCGTCCAGTTCACCGGCGGCGTCGTCGACGGCGAGGAGGTTTTCTTCCAGGGCTCGCTTCGGGAGGCGCTCGACGCGCTCGAACCGGACACCGAGGCCAACCGGAACCAGGGCGTCCCGCTCGAGGGCGACATCCCAGCCGAAGACGGCGGGGGGATGGGACGGGACTGCTTCAGTGGCGGTGGGACCGTCCACTCCGTGGGCTTTGCGTGGTGGCTCCCGGCGGATCACGGCAACGAAATCCAGTCCGACAGCGCAACCTTCGATCTGGGCTTCTACACCGAGCAGTGTCGGCACAACGACGGCTCCGGCATGAACAACGCGGAGGTGGCGATCAACCAGACGGACGACGACATGGGATAACACCACCACGTTGATATCCCACGGCGTCGTCATGTGACGAGGCTATCCCCCCGCACTGTGGCGTGACGGCGGTGATCCCGTCCGTCGCCGTGTTCGATTTCGACTTTCACACCGCCGTACCGATCTCAGTACACCTCGTCCGCGTCGATCCGCCCGTCGTGGATCGGTCCACGGACGGTCACTTCTTCGCCCAGTCGCAGGTCCGTCTCCGTCTCGACGCTCCGTGTCTCCGTCCCGTCGTCGAGGACGACCGGATCCCCCGCCTGGACGACCGTCCCCGTGAACTGGACGGTCTCGCCGTCGGCGGCGGCGTCGCCGTCGGTCCCGACGGCCGCCCCGCCCGCCGACGCGTCCGCGTCGTCGCCGAAGGCGTCGAGGCCCGGCCCGTTGCCGGCGTTTCCGCCGCTCGCCGCCGCGGCGTCCGCGTCCGCTCCGGCGTCGGTCCCCGCCGCGTCTTCCGGCGGATCCGTCACCGTCACCGTCGACCGCCACCCCGCCGACGCTTCGATGTCGTCCTGCCACCCCTCCTGAATCTCGGCGTCTGCCACGACGACGTAGTCCGCGAGGTCGACGTCCAAATCCGCTTTCTCGCCCCAGAGCGCCACCCGGATGTCGCCCGTCTCGTCTTTGATGCGGACGTTGCGCACCTGCCCCTCGCTGCCGTCGTCGCGGTCGAACGTCCGCTTGGGGTCGGTCTCGATGACGCCGCCCGCGATGTCGGCCGTCGCCCCGAGTTCGAGGTCGGCGACGTCGGTCGTCTCGGGGTCGTACGTCACGTCGGCGTCGACCTCCTCGACCGCGCCCCGCGAGCCGACGTGGAGTTCCAGGTCGCCGTCCCGCTCCCGGACGTAGCCGTCGACGACTTCGACCGACGTGCCCGCGTCGATCTCTTCGGCCCGGTCGGCCTTCTCGTCCCACAGCGTCACCCGGACGCGTCCCGTCTCGTCGCCGAGGGTCAGGTTCGCCACCCGCCCCTCGCTCCCGTCGTCGCGGTCGAACGTCCGGACGGCGTCCGTCGAGAGCACCAGCCCCTGCAGGTTCACGTCCGAGAGGCCGAGCGAGAGGTCCTCGACGCGGTAGGTGTCCTGCACCTGGACGTCCACCTCGGCGTCTTCGTCGACTTCGGCCTGGTCGACGCTCACCTCGATGCCGCTGTATCCCTCCTGTGGGCGGCCCTTGATCCGCAGGACGTCGCCGACTTCGAGTTCGCCGTCGGCGACGGACTGTGCCATGCGGTCCCAGAAGGAGATCCGGACCTGCCCCGTCTCGTCGGCCACTTCGACGTTGATCACGCGTCCCTCGTCGGCGTCCTCGCTCTCGTCGTCGTCCTCACCACCGCCCTCTCGCTCGAACGTCCGCAGATCGCCGACACCGACCACCTTCGCGAGGAACTTCACCTCGTCCATCCCCGGTTCGATGTCCGCGACGCCGCTCACCTCCTCGTCTTCGAGCTCGTGGGCGATGAGCATGGCTGCCGTCTCCTCGTCGGCCAACCCCCCCATCTGCTCGACCTTGTCGTGGACGGCGGCCTCGAACTCCTCGAACGCCACGTCCGTGTCGAGGTCCTCGTACACGTCCTCGATTACGCCCATAGTACCGTGCATCAGGTGAACGCACCGGTTAAGCGTTGTCCTTGGCCGAACGCAGCCGTTCCGTCTGCCGATTCCGGTGATCGTCGATGCCGGGTCACGCCCCGACTCTGGCCGCTCCTTCGGCTATGAACCTACGTGCACGTCGGCCACTTCTCGGCGTCCGCCCGCCGTGTCGTGGACCACCCGCACTCGCGCCGGGCGCCCCCCCTCGACGGTCACCGTCGCTTCGTACCCGCGGTGGACCAGCGCTTCCGTACAGGCGGTGTCCGGGGGCGCGTCGCGTCTCGTCGTGACGACCACCACCAGCGTCCCGTCGTCGAGTCGCGCCGAGCCGAAACTGGCGATTGCACAGCCGTTCGGCCCGGTGATACATCCCGTCACGCGGACCCGCGAGGCCGAGGCGTCCACCGTCGCCGTCTCTGGGGCCGAACAGCGTCCCGTGTCGCGAAGCGACGCGTCGGTGAGGCGGGGCGGGTCCCCGCCGTCGGAGTCAGAGCCGGAGCCGGTGCAACCGCCGAGTCCGGTCACGAGAACCACGAGCGCCCGACACAGGGTTCGCCGATCCATATCCGCCGATGTGTCCGGTGAACACATACCCCTTCGGGAGTCTCAAAGGGTCCTTTGACTCTCGCCGACCCGCGGGACGGATCGTAACCGTCTTAAACGACTCCCGGGTATGGATGAATGAGTCCTGATAGGGTAGTGGACTATCCTCTTGGCTTGCGGAGCCAGGGACCGGAGTTCAAATCTCCGTCAGGACGTTCACTTCAGCCGTGACCTGACTTCGTCAGGTCGCTCCTTCTCGTTCACGCCCTGACTTGCCCTGCGCTCGCTTCGCTCGCGCAGGACTCCGTCAGGACGTTTCTGCCGACACAACGACGCCGGGCGACAGGAGGCATCCGCGTCGGCAGAACGGACCACGGAGATTTGAGCAGCGAACGAGCGAAGCGAAGTGAGTGAGTTCAAACCTCTGTCAGGTTGATCCTTCTCGTTCGCATCCGACGCCGACTTTCACTCCGTCCGCGCGCGTCGCCTCCACTCCGCCTCCTGGCGTCGCTCGGTGACGTGTCGCCGTCCGTCGGCGATGCGCTCGTTGACCTGGTCGCCGAACGCCACCACATCGTAGAGGAACGTCTCTTGGAACTTCTCGAGGAGGTCGTACGACCACCGGCCAGCCGTCGCCCCGTCGCCATCGCAGGGTGGCACGACGCCCCGCGGGAGGTGGTCGTCGCGCAGGCGGTCCGCGAGGGAGTCGTGACCGGCATCCCGGAGCAACTCCTCGGCGTCGGCCAGGTGATCCATCGCTCGTCCCGTGCTGTGGTGAAAGGAGACGAGGTGGCCGTGGGCCCGGTGGAGGTTCTCGACACCCAACTCGACCTCGTGAAGCGCCTCGCGTTCGAGTTCGGTCAGGTCGGATCGCTTCGCATCCTCGTTCATGATGTATGATAGCACACCACGGGATTTGTAGGTTGCGACGGCGCGGCTTTTCAGGCTCGAGGGGCTACAACGCGTATGGACGCGTCGATCCGGGCCGGTGTCGCCATCTACAACGACGGCGAGTACCACGCCGCCCACGACGCGTGGGAGGAGCCGTGGCTCGCGCTGGATCGCGGCATCGACGACGAGCGGTTCCTGCACGGTCTCATCCAGTTCACGGCCGCCGTCCACCACGCCCGAACGCGAAACTGGAGTGGGGCGACTGGTCTCGCGGGGAGCGCGAGTGACTACCTCGACGGACTTCCCACCCCGTACCGCGGCGTGGCGCTCGATCCGGTCCGGGACGCGCTGTCGACTCTCGTCGCCGACCCCGAGGTCGTCGACCGCCGTCGACCACCGCCGCTCCGATACGACGGGGCGGTGCTCGTTCCCGCCGACCTCCGGTTCGAGGCGGCGGCCGTGGTGGCTCGTGTCCTCGCCGACGCCGGCGGCTACGCTCCGGAACCGATCGAGCGGGCGATCGAGTTCGCCCGCGAGGAGATCGACACCGGCGAGCGGACCCTCTTCACCACGACCCTGATGGAGTTCGTGACCGCCGACGCGAGACGGGCGCTGGTCTACAGCCGACTCGCGGACCACGTCGAGCGTCGGACCCGGGAGTACGACGACGTCGACGGTCTGTTCGACCCGTAGCGGATCAGGGCACCCGCGGATCGTCGCGGGGCGCCTCCTGGCAGTCCTCGAGGTGTTCGGGCAGCAGTTCGACGCGGTCCCCGCAGAACGGACACGTTCGTCGCATGATAAGTTCCCCTGGCGGACGGCGTGGCTTAACGTCTCGCCTCCGATTTTCGTTTTCGATAACGGTACGGCGGGTCGTCGTGTGCCGGCCGCCCCTCACGGTTCGTCGCGGGGGTCGCCCGCGAGCGTGTACGCCGCGGAGTCGTCCTGTGGGTCGTAGCCCAGCACCTCCTTCGCGCGGTCGATGGAGTAGTACTTGCGCTCGTTGTCGGAGATGCCGTAGACGATTTCGTAGTCGTACGCCGCGCGGATACAGCGGTCGAAGAGGTGGGCACAGTCGCGGTGAGAGAGCCACATCGCCTGTCCACGCTCGTAGTTGCGCGGCGGGTGGCCCTCGGTGAGGTTGCCGATGCGGACACAGACCACGGAGAGGCCCTCGGCGTCGTGGTAGTAGCGCCCGAGCGTCTCGCCTGCGGCCTTGCTCACGCCGTAGAGGTTGCCGGGACGGGGAAGTTCGGTCCCGTCGAGGCGGTAGTCGTCGCCGGGACGGTACATCTCGGGCGTTCGGTCCTCGGTCTCGTAGGCCGAGACGGCGTGGTTCGAGGAGGCGAAGGCTACCTTCTCGACCCCCGCCTCGACCGCCGCCTCGAACACCGTCTGCGTCCCGTCGATGTTGTTCTCGAGCACCGAGTTCCACGGCGCCTCCGGTCGAGGGTCGCCCGCGAGGTGTACGACGGCGCCGACGTCCGCCATCGCGTCTGCCATCGCGTCCTCGTCGGTCACGTCCGCGACGACGACGTCGTCCTCGTCGACGCCGGCCGGGAGGCGGTCGCTCGTCAGCGGTTCCCGGTCGAGCAGTCGCCACTCGTGAGCGTCGCCGATCCCCTCTAGGATGGCTTGCCCGACGCGTCCGCCCGCGCCAGTCAGTAACACCGGGTCGTCCATTCGTGTGCCGATGGTACCACCGAACCCAAGTAACAACCGATTCCGAGCGATCGAACGACAGGTCTTATCCCCGCCGGACCGACGGAGCCGTATGGTCACCGATGCCCAACACGCCTGTTTCGAGGCGGGGATCAAGTTCGGCTCGCTCTACCACCAGTTCGCGGGGACGCCAGTCTCGCCCGACAGCGCTCCCAGCCTCGAACGCGCGATGGCCGAGGCTATCGAGAACCAACCCTTCTGCGAGTCGGTGACGGTCGATATCGACACGGCGGCGCTCGCGGACGCGGCCGACGACCACGGCTACGTCGAACTCACCGGGCGGTTCATGGAGGTGCGGATGCACGTCGAGTACGAGAGCGTGACCGTCCGTACCGAGATGACGATGGAGGATGGCTACCCGCTGATGCGACCAGTCGGCGTGGAATAACCGGCGTTCGGACCCACGACGCCCGATATTTCACTTTCACTTTCGGGCGTGCGTTTAACTCACACGGCGGCGAACGGCCGCGTATGAGTCAGACCACACTCGGCGACGACGAACTCTTCGGCGAGGCGGCGGAGGAGATGCGCGCGGACGTGGAGGACCACCTCGAGAAGGCACGCGCGGAACTCCCCACCGCCGCCGCCGTCTGGGAGACGGAGGGCGACAACGTCCTCGGCGTTCTGAACGGCCTCCGGTCGGCGCTCGACGTCGGCGACGCCGAGGAGCATCTCCGACAGGCGAAAAAGTGGTACACGATGGGCGAACGCGCCGACGCCTTCGAGGACGCCGCCGACCTCGCGGCCGCCATCGAGAATCTGGAGGCTCTGATCGCCGACATCGACGGGGCCCACGAGGGCGTGAGCGACCTCACCAACGCGATTCCGGAGCTTCGCGGATCGCTACAGGAGTTCGAGGACGACCCCGAGTAGCTACCGCGGCGGGGCCCGCTCGTCGACGGCCGTCAGGAGTCGATCGAGCGCCTCGGACGCCAGATCCAGCAGTTCCGCGCCCAGTTCGGTGTCGCCCGCACCGGGGTCGCCCACGACGCCGTTCTCGGAGAACTCCGCGGAGTCGTGCGCGAGGTTCGTCCCCGTTCCGGCCACCCACTCCCCCCACCCGTCGCTCGCCCCCCTGCGCGCCTCGTCGATCCGATCCTCGCGGACGAGTTCGGGATGTGTCGCCCGCAGCAGCGCCGTCTCCAGTGGGCCACCGTGGCCCATGTCTCCCCCGTGTTCGCCGACCGCCTCGAACCAGGTGAACGGGACAGCGTAGGCGTCGTCGTGACGCGAGATGGTCGCCGTCACCTCCTCGAGTGCGGGGACGTTCCCGCCGTGGCCGTTGACGACGACGACCCGATCCATACCGTGGTGAGCGAGACTGCCCACCACGTCACGGACGTAGCTCCGGAACGTGTCCGGCGATACCCAGAGCGTGCCCGCGAACGCCCGGTGTTCCTCGGCTACGCCCACGGGAATCGTGGGAGCGACCGCCACGTCGCCGTCGTGGCGCTCCACCCCCGCCTTCGCGACGGTCTCGGCGTGGTGGGTGTCGGTGCCCAGTGGGGCGTGCGGGCCGTGTTGCTCCGTGCTTCCCACCGGTACCACGGCGAGGTCGGCGTCGGCGTCGCGCACGTCCGTCCAGGTTGCGTCGTCGAGGTGCATACCGGCGTCTCGGGGCGCCGGCCCTTCAACTCCCGGCCGCCCGGTCGTGGGACCCCGCTGCCGGTATGCTTAGGCCCTTCCGTGACAACAGCTATCACGGGTCGCATTGCATGTCGAACCACACCGCCGGGAACCTCGATGTGTCCGGATCGGTCCGTGTCCTCCACGTCGACGACGACCGGGATTTCGCCGAGATGACGGCCGTCTTCCTCGAGCGCGCGGACGACCGGTTCGTCGTGGAGACCGCCACGAACGCGAGCGAGGGACTGTCTCGACTCGCCGAACGCGACGTCGACTGTGTCGTCTCCGATTACGAGATGCCGGGCGCAGACGGGATCGAGTTCCTCGAAGCCGTCCGCGAGGACCATCCTGACCTGCCGTTCGTCCTGTTCACGGGGAAGGGATCGGAGAGTATCGCCAGCGAGGCCATCTCCGCCGGCGTCACCGACTACCTCCGGAAAGGACCGAGCACCGAACGGTACGAACTGCTCGCCAATCGGGTCGCGAACGCCGTCGAGGCTTCCCGATCCCGGCGACTGCTGGCCGAGCGGACCAGACGACTGGAGACGCTCATCAGCAACCTCCCTGGCATCGTCTATCGCTGCCGGAACGATCCGGAGTGGCCCATGGAGACCGTCGAGGGCGAAGTGGAGCGACTCACCGGCTACGCCGGCGAGCGACTGGAGCGTGGCGAGGTGAACTGGGGCGAGGAGGTCCTCCACCCCGACGACCGGGAGGCGACGTGGGAGGCCGTCCAGGAGGAACTCGCGACTGACGGGACCTTCGAGGTCACCTACCGCATCGTCACCGCCGACGGGGAGACGCGGTGGATGTGGGAGCGTGGGCGCGTGGTGGACGCGCCCGCCGACGGCAATCGTGACGTGCTGGAAGGGTTCATCACCGACATCACGGAGCGCGAGAAGCGGGAGCGGGAACTCGAGCGCCGGGCCGACGATCTAGAGGCGCGGTACCGCCACCTGTTCGAAGAGGCGCCGGTCATGGCGGTGGCCGCGCGCACCGAGGACGGGCGGCCGGTCGTCGAACACTGCAACCGCCGGTTCGCCGAGACGCTGGGCTACGACCGGGCGGACGTCGTCGGCACCGAGCTCGGGGAGTTCTACACGCCGGACTCGCGGCGGAAACTGATGGGGGGTGGCTACGAACGCGCGCTGGCCGGTGAGTTCGTGCGCGAGGACCGTGAACTGGTGACTGCCGACGGGGACGTCGTCGAGACGCTTCTGCGTGCCGTCCCCCGGTACGAGGGCCGTGACGGGGTCGTCGGAACCCTCGCGCTCTACGTCGACGTGACCGAGCGGAAGGCGCTCGAACGCCAGACTTCGCGGCTAGAGGAGTTCGCCAGCATCGTCTCTCACGACCTTCGGAACCCCCTCAACGTCGCACAGAGCCGCGTCGAACTGGCTCGCGAGGACTGTGACTCCGCCCATCTCGACGGTGTCGTCCGGGCACACGAACGCATAGCGTCGCTGATCGACGACCTGCTGACGCTCGCCCGAACCGGCGACGTCGTCGACGACCTGGAGGCAGTCGACCTCGCGACGCTCGTCCGTCGCTGCTGGGAGAACGCTCCGACCGCCGACGCGCATCTCGCCGTAGAGACGGAGCACTCGGTCCGGGCCGACCGGAGCCGGCTCCGACAGCTTCTCGGGAATCTCGTTCGGAACAGTGTGGAGCACGGCGGGACGGGTGTACGGATCACCGTCGGTGACCTCGACGACGGCTTCTACGTCGCCGACGACGGCCCCGGAATCCCACCGGACGAGCGCGAGCGAGTGTTCGAGGCGGGCTACTCTACCTCTGAGGGGGGAACCGGATTCGGCCTTCGGATCGTCGAGCAGGTGGCCGACGCCCACGGCTGGACGGTCGACCTCGTCGAGAGCGACGGCGGCGGCGCCCGGTTCGAGATACGGGGCGTCGAACTCGTGGACTGACTGGCGGCTGGCATCCGCCCCCGGCCACCCGTCGCCCGCAGTCGACGGCTGCCCCGACGACGTTCGATCAGTCGTCGTCGCCCGACTCGGCCGAATACGGCTCCGTGCTCTCGACGTCCGACCGCGCTCCCCGTCGCCTCGCCCGCTCGACGAACTCCTCGGGGAGAGCCTCGATTTCGCCCGCCTGGACGCCCCAGAGACTGGCGTAGAGGCCGTCGGCCGCGAGGAGCTTTTCGTGGGTGCCGCGTTCGACCACCTCGCCGTCGTCGAGGACGACGATCCGGTCGGCGTCTTTCACCGTCGAGAGGCGGTGGGCGATGACGAACGTGGTCCGGTCCGCGGTGAGGCGGTCCAGCGACCGCTGGATCAGCATCTCCGTCTCCGTGTCCACGTCGCTCGTCGCCTCGTCGAGAATCAGGATGTCGGGATCTTTGAGCATCGCCCGCGCGATAGCGATGCGCTGGCGCTGGCCGCCAGAGAGCTTCACGCCCCGCTCGCCGACCATCGTGTCGTAGCCCTCGGGCAGGTTCGTGACGAATTCGTGAGCCTCCGCGGCCGTCGCGGCCGCGACCACCGCCTCGTCGCTCGCGTCGAAGGTGCCGTAGGTGATGTTCTCCCGAACCGTGCCGTAGAAGAGGAACGTCTCCTGACTGACGTAGCCGATCGATCCCCGGAGGCTGGCGAGGCTCACGTCGCGGACGTCCTGCCCGTCCACCCTGACTGCCCCCGAATCCACGTCGTACATCCGGAGAAGCAGCTTCAGCGCGGTCGACTTCCCGGCACCGGTGGGACCGACGAGCGCCAGTGTGTCGCCCCCCTCGGCGGTGAAGCTCACTCTTTCGAGGATGGCGTCGTCGTCGTAACCGAAGGTCACGTCGTCGTACTCGACGCGCCCCTCGTCGACGACGAGGTCGGGTGCGTCCGGACGCTCGTCGATACCCGCGTTCTCGTCCATCAGCCCGAAGATCCGGGCTGCGGAGGCGTACGCCCGCTGGTACATGTTGATGATCTGCCCGAACTGGGCCATCGGCCAGATGAACCGCTGGCTGTAGAGGATGAAGGCGACGAACTCCCCGGGACGGAGCTGTCCGGTGAAAAGCCACGGCCCCTCGCCACGGAACACCCAGAGCCCGCCGATGGTGAAGGTGAGCGCGAAGCCGATGCCGGCGAGTACGCGCAGGCCTGGGAAGAACCTGATCCGCGTCTCGATGGCGTCCCAGTTGGCGTCGAAGTAGTCGCCCGACACCTCCTCCACCCGGTCGGCCTCGTAGGACTCGGTGTTGCTCGTCTTGATCACCTGGATGCCGCCGAGGTTGTTCTCCAGCCGGGAGTTGACCTGGCCCACCGTCGACCGAACCTCGGCGTATTTGGGCTGGATCGTGTTGACGAACCGGTAGGTGAAGAAGGCGATGAGCGGGACGGGCAGGAGCGCGACGACGGCGAGTTGGGGGTTCATCCACAGCAGCAGGGCGGCGATGCCGACCACCATCACGCCGAGTCGGAACGCGGCGTTCAGACCGTCGTTGAGGAATCGCTCCAGCCGGTTGACGTCGTTCGAGAGCACCGACATCATCTCGCCGGTCTGTTTGTCGGCGAAAAACGTCATGTTCAGTCGCTGCATCGCGTCGTAGGTGTCGGTCCGAATCGCGTGCTGGACGTACTGGGCGAAGCGGTTCCATCCCCAGTTGCGCACCCAGTGGAGCGCCGCCCCGCCGAGAAACGAAAAGAGGACGATGCCGACGATCAGCCAGAACTGCGCCTCTGGATCGGTCGGTAGCCACCGATCGGGCACCAGCGGGAGGGAGAACACGCTCTCGTCGAGGAAGATGGCGTCGACGGCGATGCCGAGCAGCAGCGGCGGCAACAGATCGAGAATCCGGGCGAAGAGGCTGGCGACGACGCCGACCGAGAACACTCCAGCCCGGTCACGGCCGTACTCGGCGAACAGCCGCCGCATCGGGTTCGCCGTCCGCTCCCGCTGCTCTTCGAAGGGGTCGTCGTCCTCGGCCGCGGGGACGTCCATCGTCTCCACTGGGGGATCCGTGGGCAAAAGGCTGACTCGTCGATCCAGCCACCGCTGGCCGCTCGACCGGGACGTGCTTCGTCCGGTCTCGGGAGCGGACGCACCTTCCCTCCGGGCTCGGCGGATGCGGGGGCCACCCCGCGACAGTTAACACGGTCGAGCGAGAACGGTCGTCCGATGGTTACCTCCCCCTGCGTGTCCGTCTGTGACGTCGACGGTGGCGTCTGTACGGCCTGCAATCGCACTCTCGAAGATATCGCACGGTGGTCGAGCATGAGCGAACGGGAGCGCCTCGAACGGATGCGCGAACTCGACGCCGAGTAGCGCGGCTCCACCGCGTTACAACGACCGCGCCTCGACCGCGGGGTCGATCCCCGCATCGTTCAGGTCGATCCGCACCCGCTCCCGGAGCGGGTCGGGCACCGTCTCCCGGCCCACCGGCACCGCCGTCTCCCCGTCCCCTTTCACCTTCCAGTAGAGCACGCAGTCGCTCGGTTCGTAGTACTCGACGGCGTAGCGGTCCCCTTCGCCGCGGTAGTGGACGCGGGCGGCGAACCCCTCGGCGCGCCAGCCCTCGCGCTCTGCCAGCGCGTCCACGACGTCCCCGTCGGTCATCGGCCCTCGATTCGGACCCGGTCCCCGACGTCGACGTCCGTCTCGTTCGTGTAGCCCATCGGAACCTCGAGGACGTACTTCGCGCGACCCGCGTACCGCGTCAGGTCGCCGTCCGACTCCAGTGGCGCGTGGTGGATCGTGGTTATCGTTCCGTCGGCGTCGATAAACACCATGTCGAGCGGGAACTCCATGTCCCGCATCACGTAGGCGTGGTTCCCCTCCCGGTCGTGGACGAACAGCATCCCCTGTCCAGCTTCGAGCGCCGTGGTGTCGCTCAGGCCGGTGTAGCGTTTCGGAAACGTGTCCGCGACCCACGCGTCGACCGTCGCCAGTTCCGTCCCGTTCGCGTCGAGGAGGACGACCGTCGCCGTGTCGTAGTTGCTGCCGGGTGTCGAGACCGGCGCCGCCGCCTCGGTCGGTCCCGCGTCCCCGACGTCCGTGTCCGGTGTGACGGTCGTGGTCGGCGTCGCGTCCGGCGCGGTTGCCCCCAGTCCCGCACAGCCGGCGAACGCGACGAGGCAGACGACACCCAGACGGATCGCTCGACGGCGCATAGTGGACGAATCGGCCCTGCGAGGGTAAGGGTTTCGCGAGCCGAGACAGAAACCGTTATTCCGCCGGAGGACGGTGTTCGCGACGAGGGCTCGTGGTCTAGCTGGTTATGACGCGGCCTTTACAAGGCCGAAGTCGGTGGTTCGAATCCGCCCGAGCCCATACGAATCACGCACGGTTTCTATGGTGCTGATTTCACCGTCTTGAGGCATCCCTGCCCAATTTTCCGTAATATCGACGGTGTATGTCGACGGTTCGATTTTCCGAACCCAATCGGATTTCGAACGGCCCCTGCCTCCGTCTGGGATTCTAGTGTATTGGTCCGCGTGCTATATTGTTAAACTACCGCTAGCTGTTACTCATTGCCACACGGGCCAATCACACGGACAGGTCAGTCATCAGAAACTACTTCATCAGGGGTGAGTTCGTTCACACCCACCTTGGGTTCCGAATCTTCTGTCAGTATTGGTTTGAGGACGTTCCCGATTCGCTTCCCTGCAACAGGTGGAACCGCGTTTCCGATCTGGCGGAACCAGCTTGTGAAAGCCCCGAGGAAAATGTAATCATCCGAGAATGACTGGAGACGGGCTGCCTCACGGGGCGTAAGTCCTCGGTTCCGTTCGGGATCTGCTCGTGCTTCATCCGGACGCGCGTGTTTGTAGTAATCCGGGAGAACATAGCCGTTTGCGTCTTTCGCAAGGTGGGCGACGATCGTCGGAGCAGGCTCAGACCACTCGAGCATCCGGTATTTATCCCCGAACCGCTGGCTGTCGGCCGTCCCCACGTCGTACTCGATGTACTCTGCGTATTCTCCATCGGAACCGTATTTCACGTCCCAGCCAGTCTGTCCCGGACTCAAGGCTTCATCGAACAGAATCCGGTCCTTCTTCATCGGATGCTCCCGGGCTCGGTGGTTGAAACAGAGGTTTGTAGCTGTATCGAGGCAGTGTTCCTTGACATAGTCACTCTTCGAGCCGCGTGGCCGTTTGGCGAGCAATCGACCACCTTCCCCCCGACAAAGCCGGGGGAGACCCGAAAGCCCATGCTGAATAGTTTGGGGTGACTCCGTGACTGAAAGCTGATCCAAGAGCGTTCTGGGCGTGGTGTCATCTACGACGTCCTCTCTAATTCCGACGAGTAACACTCGTTCTCGGTTCTGGGGGACCCCGAGATCCGCCATATTCTGTATTTGAAACTCGACGTCGTAGCCGGGTCCGTTCTCACCAATCCCTTCGAGGTCTTTGAGCACCCAGTCGATAATGCGAACACCAGTGTCGCCGACCTCGTTGACCATCCCCTCAACGTTCTCCATCACGATAACCTTCGGACGGAGTTCGTCGACAGCATTCACATATTGCGAATAGAGAGTTGTTCGATCGTCCTCGAGGATACTGTACTCTTCATCGTCCGCTCGACGTGATCGATACCCCGCTTGGGAGAGGGACTGACAAGGCGGGCCGCCAACTATGAGGTCCGGCTCGCCTGTCGCTTCACGGATTCGCCTCGTCAGATCGATTTCCCGAATATCGTCACACACGACGTTCTGATAGGGTATTTCCGGGTGGTTCAGCCGGTATGTCGCAACTGCATCTGAGTCAATATCGATCGCCCAGCGCACATCGTACCCAGCCTGTTTCAGGCCAGAGGAAAGTCCCCCAGCACCCGCGAACAGGTCGACAGTTGTGGGCCCCGACTGCTTAGCAGACTGCTGCCGAATCCGGTGTGTGAGCAGGAATTTCCGGATCTCGCACTCCTCTCCACATTCGTCCACGCCAGCAACCACTGCGTGCGTCGAGACAGCACGATACAGGGGCGCAATCAGCCGATCGAGGAATTCATTTTCCAGCTCTCCACGGCGGCCCTCTGTTCGCTGGAGGTCGTCAGGATCGATGAGCCCAAGGGAACAAAGCAGCTTATCGACACGTGGATCCACAGGCCAGACTGGCTTATCGAACGCCGTCTGTACAGTCCACCACGCATCGGTTTCGTCTATCCCAGGAACGGTGGAGAGGAATTCGACGTATCTACTGTAGGGAACTCGCGAAAATTCTCGTAGTGTTACCCCGTCCGTGTAGTGGGTCTCTTCAACAGCTGTGAGGAGGCGCTCGAGTCGGGCGACACGTTGGGAACCGAACTCCTTTCGTGAACTGATTTTTTCAAAGACGGTTGAGAGCGTATCGTGGTCCATCGAGGCGATGTCCTCCCAGCTCCCGTACTGTTCGCGGAGGGTACTGACCGTTCGTCGGGATCGCCGCTGGAAGAACCGTTCTGACGGAGCCTCGACAGGGTCACTCAGCACAACTGCGGCCACGGCGTCGAGCGGGTCTTCGCTTCCACATAGAGGGTCAGCACACGGACACGGTTTCTCTTCGTTCGCCCCGTGGTCCCGTTCCAACACGGCATAGCGACAGCTTTCTCCCTTCTTTTTGCTCTTTCTGGCGAGCCATTCGGGTGTTGCTCTAGGGCATCCGACTGGAGGCTCTCGTTGTCTACGCGTATGTGCCGCAGTCAGCGTATCGAGGAGAAATTCAATGTGGTCAAAGAGTAGCTTACGATGAGTGTCACGCTCCGTGTCCGATGCTGACGAAACTAACGTCGACGGAGAATCGAGAGACGTGACCGACTCTGCCATACCCTGTTTTGTATCACCCCCCGAAATAAATCTCCGGATGCACCTCTCGAAGTCACGGTGCCTTATTCTCGAGATCCTTTGCGCAACTACACTGTCAGCTGCTGTTTCAACTGATTGGCACAAACGCCGTCAACACGATCTGTGATGTATAACAACGCCGCCGATACGATCGATACTAGCCTCGACCGATACGGCACTGGTATTTTACCAGTTGGTGTTGTAGCCAGCAACGTCAACTTCCCGACCATACTCTCGTGCCGACCAGAGTTGTTGACAATTAGGTCGAGCACATCTCCGAATGAACACGATTCCCACAGGTACTGACTCCGAAGCAGAACCCCCAACTGACGACGAACGCATCGCTCGACACCTGCGCGAAACGGTCCTGAAACAGGTTCGCGGAGATGTCAACGAGCGGGTCCAGCGTGACTTTCCCAGCGATCGGTTCTTCGCCGGCGCACTGGCCCCGGAAAGTGCTGACCAGCTTGACGACCAAGACGATGACCTGCAGTCGAAAATGGAGCCCAACGGCCTCGGCGCAACGGTTCGCGTCCGGCATGGTGAGGAGGGCGATACGCTCACTCTCACGGTGAACGCCAGTGTGTGGGTCCGTGTTAACCCTACCTACGAAGAGATGGTGAACCGAGATTCGTTCGTCGCACTGGGTGACCGGGACGACGACGACGAGGGCGACAGCCTGCTTCCAGTCTTCGAGCGGCTCGAACTCGACGTTCCTCCCATCGAGATTCCCGCCCATACACTCCAAGTCCCAGCACGATCCACCCCCGAAATAATCCAAGAGCGATCGAGCGAAGCACTCCAGTCCGCATTCACCGACGCCCGCGAGCGCGCCAAAGAGCACTACGATCTCTACGTCGAAACCGAAGACGACGACACTGTCCCGACGGCTGCACTCGAGGACGAGGAAAGTTTCCAAGGTTACCTCGCGGAACGCGCGAGCGAGGGGACGCCCGCACTTCCGGACTGGCAAGCCAATCTGACGGTCGAGGTGATGAGTGACGAGGAAAACGATGACGACAGCACTATCGTCGATTTCGAGCTCGCAAACGTGGCGCTTCAGTCCCGTGAAGACGCCATCTACACGATCCGAGACCCGACGCTGTTCGAGGTGGGATTCGAACTCGAGACGAACGGCACCCTCGAGTTTGTCCCCTTCACGTTCGATCCACTCCCGGAGGATTTCCGGTACAACCGCGATCTTTGGGGTCACGGACGCAACTGTACCGTTACCGCTCCAACTCGTAACGACCAGCAGGTGGATGAGGACGGAATTCCACCGGGCCGCCGCGCGCCTGCCGCCGCGCCGACGGCGGATCGCCTCGAGACGCAGTACATTCCAGAGTACCGCCAACTCGTCTACGAATCAGCTGACCGCGAAATCAATGCCGACTTCCAGACACTTGCGGACCTAGAGGGTGGTGGGTTCGATGTCCTCGATGATATCGCCACCGAGATGCGAACGTACCTTCGCGAGGAGTACGAATCGGCACTCGAGCAGTACCGAAAGCGGGACGATTGGGACGACGATCCGGACACGGGAGACCTCGCTGACTTCAACGACGACCGCGACGCGTTCGAGCGTGAGATCAAGCGTTTCGAGCGCGGAGTCGAATGTCTTCGACAGCATCCCGAGACCGTCGGCCGCGCGTTCGAGCTGATGAACGAGGCAATGGACCGCATGCACGAGTTCCCCGGCTGGCGACTGTTTCAGCTCGTGTTCATCGTTATGGAAGTTCCCGATGTGGCCAGCCGTGAGTACGAGGAGTGGGCTGACGTCGACTGGCGTGATGGCTCTACCGAGGACCGTGCGGAGGACGCCGACTCAGCGCTAGACGTTGTTGACGTCCTCTGGTTCCCGACTGGTGGTGGGAAGACCGAAGCCTTCCTCGGGGTTGCGGTCTGGAGCATGTTTTTCGATCGGCTCCGTGGGAAGGACTTCGGTGTCACAGCTTGGACGAAGTTCCCGCTCCGACTGCTCTCGCTCCAGCAGTTCCAGCGCATGACCGAGACGGTGATGTACGCCGACCTCGTCCGCCGCGAGCAGTCGGACATCGGCTCATATCCTTCTCGCCCGTTTTCGATGGGCTACCTCGTCGGGAAGGCGAACACGCCGAACGCGCTCACCGGTTACGACAACGACAATCACACCAAGTACCAGGGGGCCTCGGGTGAGAACCTTCGCCGCGAAGCCAAGGTCGTCCCGAGCTGTCCAGCCTGTGGTGCCGACGTCGAGGTCCAAGTCACTGACGACGATCACCGGCTGACCCACTGCTGTACCGGGAGCGGTTTCGACTGTCCGTGGCAGTCGCGCTCGCTGGATGCGAGTGAGACGTACGCAGAAGAGGAGCTGCCGGTACACGTCGTTGACAACGAGCTCTACCGGTACGCCCCAACGATTCTCGCGGGAACCATCGACAAGATCACTGCCATCGGCTACCAGCGCAAGTTCGCTCACCTCATCACGGGCGAGATGGATTTAGAATGCCCGATTCATGGCTTCGCGAGCCTCGAGGAGTGTACCGAAAAGTACGGCTGTCCGATCGACCAAGACGAATTCAGCGACATGGCGCGACCGGTCGAACCATACGACCCAGCACCGTCGCTGATGGTCCCTGACGAACTCCACCTCCTCGAGGAGAGTATGGGGAGCTTCGACGGCCACTACGAGACGGGTGTCGCTGAACTCCAAGAGCTCGTCGAGGCAGGCACGACGAAAGTCATCGCACCGACCGCAACTATCACTGGTTTTGAAGATCAGGTCCACAACCTGTTCATGCGGCCGGCCGAGCGATTCCCCTCGCCCGGTCCGTACCTTCGCGAGAACTTTTACGCCCAAGAGCGTGCGGATACCCAGCGCTACTACATCGGGCTGGTCCCGCACGGGAAGACGCACATCAATTCCATCATCGACCTCCTGTTTTATTATCACCGGGAGGTCCAAAACCTGTTCCGGACCGCTTTGGAGGATCCACCTCAAGTCCTGAACGGTACGGCACTCGAGGGAACGGAGACAACGGCACCACTCGATGCGGATTCGATCGACGAGGTGCTGGCCCTGCTCAGCTACTACAGCACCAGCATCACCTATCTCCTGTCGAAAAAAGACGGAGACCGCCTCGATCAGTCTATCGTCTCCCAGCTCGATACCTACCTGCAAGAAGATGGTCGACCCCCGTTGGCTTCCGAGCGGATGACCGGAGGGACCGGATTCGAGACCATCATGGAGGTTCTGGATATCGTCGAGGACCCGTGGGACGAGGAAACGGACGAGCGGATCCTCAACCGGCTGATCGAGCGCGGCGTTCTCGAGGAAGATGTCGACGACGACGTGCTGTCGCTTCGCAACACGCTCGAGGCAAGTCTCGACGAGGAGAACGATGTCATCGACAGCGAACAGTTCGAGGCCGAGCGTGCCCAAGCCGACGAGGGCGTCCAGGAAGCGCTTGCTTGGGTGCTAGCGAGCCGTCTAAACACCATCACGGCGACGAATATGATTGCCCATGGAGTCGACGTCGACCGTTTCAACATGATGACGTTCTTCGGGATGCCCCGTGGAACGGCCGAGTACATCCAAGCGAGTTCACGGGCAGGCCGTTCGCGCCCGGGACTCGTGTTCAACGTCGCACATCCCATCCGAGAGCGTGACCTGAGCCACTACCACTTCTTCGAAAAATACCATGCATTCCTCGACCGGCTGGTCGAACCCGTCCCGATCAACCGGTGGGCGAAAAACAGCGTCAAGCAGACCCATCCGGGACTGTTCATGGGACTGCTCCTCAACCACTACATGTACCGCGAGGGGAACGGGAACCTCTACTTCGGCGATAAGGCCGAGGACTTCGCCGGCTCTGTCGACGAGGGACAGTTGCGCGAACAGATGCTGGGGATGTTCGGCGATCCCACGGACCACGAAGAGTTCAGCGGCGATGTCGAAGATCTCACCAGAGAGGCGCTCTCCCAGCTTCGTCTCGACGACGACCAGTGGACCAGTGGGCGAATCAAGCGCTCGCCGATGCGGAGTCTCCGTGACGTCGACGAACAGCTCCCCATCCGGTCGGAGTACAGTTACCGAGAAATCTTTGAGACCCTAGACAACCGGTGATTACCAATGAGCATGGAACGTAGCCGTCACCAGATCCTGTATCAATTCCTTCCGGGGAATACGTTCGACTATAGCAACAAGCGCGGCATCTGGCAGGTGACTCGCCTCGAGACGACCGACGCAAGCGGCCAAATCGACCAGGAGTATATCGTCGACCGCGTGTTCGCCCGAGCGAAAAACTGGGACGGAGGTGAGCAGGGATTCACTTCGAACAATCCATCCCACTACGACTTCGCCGCCCCCGATGAGGTCCGGGCCCGCCCGTTCCCGACGACGTTCTACTGTACCAGTTGCCAGAAAGCGCATGGGTACTACACCGCGGACGATCTTAGCGGAAAGAACCAAGCACTGAAATGCCAGCGATCGGGCTGTAACGGGGATCTGAAACAGTATCAGTTCGTTAGCGTCCACAGCTGTGGCGAGATAACGCGCCTATACCCACGGTCGTGTCCCGACCATGGGGACCAGTACATCGTCCTAGACACGCAAGACAGCCAGCGTGCTCAGAACTTCAAATGGCGTTGCGATATCTGTGGCTGGAGCACCCGTGTGAGTTACTACCAGAACTGTGGGTGCGACTACGTTCCACCGTCCGCGGACGACCCCGACGACGACAAGATGTACACCACCGTTCACCGAGCGGGGTCGACGTACTACCCGCACTACCTGACGACAGTCAACCTCCACACGTCAGGTATCGGGCACCTCCGTGGAAGCGAGGACGGCTCTCAGAAGGCGTTCGCCAAGCATCTCGGGCTCTCTGATTCATCTCTGAAATCCGTCGACATGGACGAGGGAATCGAGGGTGCAGAGGTCGATGACGACCGCAAAATCGAAATCTATCAGACGGAACCCGGTGTCGATTCGCTGGCTGAAGCCGAAGAGTGGCTCCGCGAGCATGGTGAGATCGATAGCCAGACCGTCGGCGAGACGATCAGGGACCTGATCGACCTGAAATCCGGCGGCGACACGGACGAGATGACCGATGCTGGGGACGAACTGTTACAGTACGTCCTCAGTCTGGAGGAACTCACGGCACACACGCTTGACGACCTCGAGAGAGATGCCCGCACACAAGGCTTCCCGCGCAAGGCAGACAAGATCGCGACGTACGATGACGACCTCAAGCGGCTCGGCCTCGATGATGTTCGCGTTATCGAGGACTTCCCAGTCCAGACTTTTGTCTACGGCTACACACGGGGAGGTCGCGAGGAGGATGAGGCTCAGCTGAACGCCTTCTCACAGAACGCGAGTAGCGGGGACGGCACACCGATCTTCGTCGACACCTCCGAGACGGAAGCAACGCAGTTCGATCTCGATCCGGAAGCGGTACTCCTCTGGCTGGCCGTCAACGTCCCCGAAACGAGCAACAAGATGGCAGTCCGCGGAGACATCACGCTCCCCGAAATTCCAGAGGACCATGACGAAGCAGACATCGAGCACGCCCGATCGATTATTTCGGAAATGTCACGTGCCGAACAGTGGGCCTTCCTGCTGAATCACCTTGACCCAGTCGACCAGTACGGCCGGTTCGAGACTACCACCGACGACACCGTGGAGGGACAGGTGACGAAGTACGTCTTCGAGATGCTCCACACGCTGTCTCACATCCTGCTTAAGCAGGCAAGCACGATCAGTGGGTTCGATCGAACGAATCTGAGTGAATTCCTCTTCCCGCGCGCACTCTCACTGGTGATCTACACCAACAACCGCGAGGAGTTCAACATCGGTGGGATGACCACGATGGTCGAACAGCAACTGGATGACCTCCTCGGCCAAGCTCATTCTCACGGCAACAACTGTATGATGGACCCAGTCTGCTCACAGCGCGACGGTGCCTGCCTCTCTTGTCTTCACGTGAGCGAAATCAGCTGTTCGTATTTCAACCAAGTTCTCTGTCGCGACTACCTCTTCGGAAGCCGCCCGAACACGGACCGGTCGATCGAAGGGTTCTGGCGTCTGTAGCGCCCTCATCGCCGATGACTAACCACGACTCCGAGATCGACCAAGTGCTCGCCGTTGCGGACATCCTCAACCATGACGTGACGTTGCTCGACGAGGTGGAAGGATACCTTCTCCTCACTGCAGGTCGCGGGGATCGAATCTCGCCTGCGGCCTTGGCCCGGGATACCGAACTCAGCCGCGAGGCCGCGACGGACCTCTTTCGGCAACTCGAGGAGTCGAAGACCATCGATCGCAACCGCTACGACACTGAACTGGTCGAGTCGCGCTTCGACGTCAGCCCCGACCGAACTCGGCAGCTCTTCACCAACGTTCACGAGGCGATTCAACTACTCGAAGCCCACGAAAAGCGAGTTCCGAGAACGACCGTTACCCCACTGGTTACGTTCCCCGACGATCCGGCGTTCGACGAGGTAACGTCGGCTTCGTTCGGTATGGATAGTTTGCTATCGACTTTAGCCAGCCAAGTCAAACGCTGTGACGACGAGATCGTGTTACTCTCCCCGTTTTTCGAGGGAGACGGGTTCGGTCGGCTCGCCGACGTCCTGCTCGATGCTCTCGCGCAGGGTGTCGAACTCACTATCGTCACGCGCTATCTCGCGGATTCAGACTCGCACAACTATCACGTCATCCAATCATTCATGAATCGAGTAGCTACAGAGGGGCTCACGTCGGGTGTTACGCTCGTCGACTACACGGTATGGGATGACGACACGCCCATGACGGAACGAAGTCAGGACGGGGAGAATCCGGCGTTCACGCTCCATGCGAAAGTGATGCTGTTCGACTCACGGGCGGCGTACGTCGGTAGCGCGAACGTCACTGATTACGGCTTTAATCGATATCTCGAGATGGGCGTTCTTCTCGAGGGCGCACAAGTCGCCTCCTTCCACGACCTCTGTGACTACCTACTGAATTCTGACGGAGCGGTCGAAGTGAGTATGTAACGCCGTCCATTCGGACAGCCTCCCCGGACAGCGTTCCAGAGTGCCACCCAAATCACCAGACTGACCGCTGTTTTGCGTCCTGTGGAAAGTATTATTTGTATGCGACATACCTGTAGGGCATAGCCGGCCCGGCACAACCTATCCCGATTTCAGTATTCATTCAATGACGGACTCAGCCACCTACCGGACGAACCGCGACCTGTTTTCGAACCACTACCTCGACGACCACCTCCGGGAGACGGAGCCTTGGAACGAAGTCCCCGACGGTGACGTGGAGGCGGCGTTCGACGAGATCCGCGATCTCTGGACGGAGAAACGCGATCGTGTCGACGACTACAACGAAGCTCAACTCGAGAAGAACTTCATCAGGCCGATCTTCGAGATCCTCGATATTCCGTTCGAGATCGAGGAGACGGTCATGCGGAACGCCCGTCGCCCGGACTACGGATTCTTCCCAACCGAGGAAGCAGCCGACGCGGCGTTCGACCGCGAGGATTTCTACGAAGAGGCAACTGCCGTCGCCGACGCAAAGCGGTGGGGCCGAAAGCTCGACACACGTGGGAAAGAGAAACGCGACTTCGAGAACCCGAGCTATCAGATCCACCGCTATCTCCAAGAAACACCGACCCAGTGGGCGGTCCTCACGAACGGTGAGAAGTGGCGGCTCTACTACGGACCGACGAGCCACCGACTGGACTCCTACTACGAGATCGACCTCCCCGAACTCCTCGACGTCGTCGATAGCGAGAATGACTTTGAAGCGTTCAAGGAGTTCTACCTGTTCTTCCGACAACCAGCGTTTCTCCCCGACCAGACCGGCGACTGCTTCCTCGACGACGTGTACGACGAGTCGAGTATCTTCGCCGAAGAACTGGGTGAGGACCTCCAAGAAAACATCTACGAGGCGATTCGCGTGCTCGCCGAGGGATTCCTCGACACGAACGACGACCTCGATGAAGACGACTTGGACCTGATTCACGACAGTTCGCTAATCTATCTCTACCGGCTCATCTTCGTCCTCTACGCCGAAAGCGAGGGCCGAGACCTCCTCCCGACGGACAACGAGATCTACAGCGGGAGTTACAGCCTAAACGAACTGAAGCTGGAGGTCGTCGAGAACCGCGACGCCACCAAGCAACACTACCAGACGTGGCAGACGGAGCTCTGGGACACGCTCGACGAACTGTTCGTCCTCATCGACCAGGGAAGCCAAGGCATGGGCATTCCGAAGGACGACCTCTACATCCCAGCGTACAACGGTGGTCTATTCCGAACGAATCCCGACGAAGACGATAGCGTCGAGTCACAGTTCCTCTCGAACTACGAAGCCGGCGACGCCTACATCGCGGAGGTCATCGAACTCCTCACTCGCCACGAAGCCGACGAAGGCAAGGGGAAGGTGTTCGTCGACTACTCCTCACTGGACGAGCGGAACCTCGGGTCCATCTACGAAGGGCTGTTGGAGTATAAACTCGACGTGGCCGACGAGCCGTTGACCGTCGACGACGGTGAGTACACCCCCGCCGGAGAGGGCGACGACATCACCGTCCAGGCGGGCGAAGTGCACCTTCGAACCGACGACGGCGAGCGCAAGGCCACGGGGTCGTACTACACGCCGGAGTACGTCGTCGAGTACATCGTCGACGAGACGCTCGGGCCGCTGGTTGACGAGATCCGCGAGGATCTCATCTCACAGGGCGCGGATACGACTCACGGTCGAGAGGGGGGTTTCGCCGAGAGGTTTGCCGAGCGAATCTTCGACCTCACCGTGCTGGACCCCGCGATGGGGAGTGGACACTTCCCCGTCAACGCGGTCGACTACCTCGCGCGGGAAATCATCGACGCCCAAGAGAAGCAGGACCGACAGGCGATGGACGCCGAGGACGCCGAAGTACGAGCACCCACCACCAAGGAGGGTGAACTCCGCGACATCAACTGGGCCCGCCGCAAAGTCGCTCAGCGCTGTATCTACGGCGTCGACGTCAATCCGCTCGCGACCGAGCTGGCGAAGGTCTCGCTCTGGCTACGGACGCTCGCTGCGGAGCAGCCGCTCGCGTTCCTCGACCACCACCTCAAAACAGGCAACTCGCTCGTCGGGAGCGACATCGAGGACGTGCTGTCCAACGGCGACGACGAAACGGAGACTGAAGACGGCCAGCTCACCCTCCAGCAGTCGTTCGACCACACGCGCCAGCGTGCCATGGAGCACGTCACCGACCGCTTCCAGGACCTGCTCGACATCGACAACGAGACGCTGGAGGACGCAAAGGAGATGGAGGCGGTCTACGACAACGTGCGCGCCGATCCGCTCTACAAGAAGCTCCTCGCGATGGCTAACGTCCATACCGCCGACGCGTTCGGCCTCGACGTGCCTGACGACGCCGACGAGCGAATGGCCCGTGCACTCCACAGTGATGCGTGGGGGAAGATAGAGCAGCAGGACTGGTTCAAGAGTGCGCAGGCGATGGCCGAGGACGAACGCTTCTTCCACTGGGAACTGGAGTTCCCGATTGCGTTCTACGATCAGGATGGAGAACGGAAAGAGGATGCTGGGTTTGATGCGGTGATTGGGAATCCGCCGTATATGCGGATTCAGACCATCCGAAAGGGTAGCACAGAAGTGCCAGACTATTATGAGATGTCTTATCAGTCTTCACACAAGAATTATGATATTTACGCGTTATTCGTGGAGAAAGGTAATAGCCTCCTGTCAAACGGTGGTGAACAGGGATATATTATTCCACATAAATTCATGCAGGCCGAGTTCGGGGCTGCCCTTCGTGAATATCTCTCTGACCGAGGAGCCGTGAGAAAAATAGTCGATATGGGTCACTACCAAGTCTTCGGAGAAGCAGCGACAACCTACACATGCCTGCTGTTCCTTTCGGGTGATGAGAATGAAGTGTTTGACTACGCAGAATTAAATGACGATCCCCGAGACCTCTACGACCTAGATACTGCAAAATTACAAAGTGGCCAGATTGGAGAAGATCCGTGGATCCTTCTGTCCCCTCTTGAGCTTGATGCGGTAGGGAAAATGGAAGCATGCCCCTCACTCAAACAAATCAGTGATGAGATTTTTGTAGGTATACAGACAAGCAAAGATTCTGTATACGCAATCGATGTTCTCGAAGATCTGGGTGAAAAAATAAAGGTCCGATCGGAAGAGACGGAACGAGAGTACGAGTTTTCGAAAGATCTACTTGTTCCGTATCTTAAAGGACAAGATGTCGACCGGTATAGTTCACCTGAAAACCGGAAAGTTCTGATTTTTCCTTATCATACATCCTCTGATGGGTATGAATTGATGGAGAGTGAGGAAATTAGAGCATCTGCACCCGCTATCTGGGAATATCTTCTCGAAAATAGAGAGGTACTGGAAGCACGAGATGGTGGAAGCATGGATGGTGAAGATTGGTACGGATACACCTATCCCAAAAGTCTTCATCAGCACAAGAAAAATAAAATACTCACACCGGAAATCAGTGATAACTGTAGTTTCACCATCGATAGAGATGGTAAACATTCGACATCGGTGATTTATAGTATCACTGCATCAAAGACAGACTACAGTCTTGAATATTTACTTGGGATTCTTAACGCAACACCGACGTGGTTCTACGTCAGCAACACGAGCCATGTTCTCCGCGGTGGATACTATCGTTTCAAAACGGGCTATCTCCAACCAGTAGGTATTCCTGAAATACAGACGAACAGCAATAGTGTCAACGAGAACAAAATTGAGGAAGTAATGAATGAGTACCGGAACGAGAACTACTCGTCTGTTGTTGACACAGTTGTTGGACTGCTAAAGGCTGATGAGGAGCCGACTGTTCATCGGCTTTTCAAACCACTCGTCGATGAGCGTATTCATACCCAAGATGTACGAGAAGATCTCAATCTTGATCTACTCAACTATCTCGGCAACTACGAAGAAGGCTCGAATCTACCCGATATCGGTTTCTTCCAGCCAACCGAGCCAAACATCCTCGATGCAACCACAGAGGAGTACGAGAAACTCCAGATCGAGCGTGCCCGCACAAAGCGCAACGGCCAAGCAGTCACCATCGAAGTGACCGCCCGCTACAAGCCCGAGAACGAAGACGAGTTCGAGACCGATACCTACGGTTACACAGAAACGGAGTTCGTCGAGGCGTTCACACTCACCGATCTAACCGACCAAGAGGCCGCACTCGTCGAGGCGTTCGTCCCCGTCGCCGTTAAGGAGGAAATCGGCGGTTTCCGAGACAACGCCACGAAGACCAACTCCTTGATCGACCGCCTGAAGGGCATGACCCTCCCCGACCCCGACGACGTCGCCGACGATCTCCGGCGCTACATCGAGACGAAGGAACGCGCCGACGAACTCAACGAGAAAATCGAGAAGACGGACCAGCTCATCGACGAGATCGTGTATGACCTCTACGACCTGACCGACGAGGAGATCGAGATTGTGGAGGAAACAACAAACAGCGACTGAGAGTGCTACTGTCGTAGGCCCTTAGAAGTAGTGACGTCATAGGTGCCCAGAGAGCATGTCCTGAAGCTGTTTGAACGACTGATCTGCGATTTTAAATTCTTTCGCCCCAGTAATCACAACCCGGCCTGTCGCGAAAATGAGAATCACACAATCATCAGAATCAGGACGATAAATCAGCCCCGGAAACTGCTCTGGCTCGTACTCTGTTTTCTCCAGACCAATCTCTATAGCAAGTGCATTAAGATTCTGGGCACTTCCTAGATCGCCAGTACAGACGTAGTTCTGAATAGAGAACCACTCATCTTCTGGCTTCTCTAGGATTCCGATATCCATAAAGAAGGAAAGGAAACGATCTCGGAGCGAATCCAACTTGTCTTCTGAATCTGCACCCGTGATAATATATTTCCCTGTTCTGTAGACCGTTATCAGTGGCTCATCCTCTCCAAACCGGAGGTACATCCCTGGATACTTGTCCGGGTCATAGCGAGCGACTGGCTCACTGATATCATCGGCAAGTCGCTCTAGGTCCACTTCAACATCTAAAGCACCCGACCCGACGATATTCACCACATTTACCATTTTTTTCTCTGGGCCATAGCTGGTCTTTCTGTACATAACCTACGCTTCAAATAAACAACTGCTGATGTCTCAAAAGGGCTGTGTGTCTTACAGCCAAGAAATACCGGAATTCAACTCTTCCAGAAACGCAGATTGTACTTGAGCATCAGGTGGTAGCGTGAGCTGCTCCCCCTGATGATCGATAATCGTCTGTTTCAGAAATGGATGTGCCGGCTCGAACGATGGACTCGTCCGAATCCGATACTCACTATCGACGGTGAACAGCGCGGCGTCGAACGCCCGGTGATGGAGCGTGTTCAGCACGAGCACGTTCTCCTCGTGCTCTGCGAGGTCGGGGTGCTGGCTCCGTGGGAGGATGTGCGCCAAGTCGAGTAGCGACTCCTCACGGATACCGGTCATCGCGCAGGCATGCCCGTACCGTTCGAACGTCTCCGCGCGGAACGCGTCACTCACCGTCGTCTCGGTCGTTTCGTAGCGCCGAACCTCTCCGCCAGTATCGAGGGGCTCGCCAGTCGGCCACTGGGCGACTTCGCCTTCCCTGACCCACTGCGTCCAGACTTCGGGTGCTTGGTCGTCGTCGTTCGTCTGCGCACGCTCGTGGAGCCACGAGACGGGGACTGCCTGCGTGTTGAGAATCGAGAAGTGGAACCGATAGTTCGGTATCCGCTCACCGGAGTCGTCTTGGTAGGTGCGCACTTCGAAGTGGTCGGGCACACAGAGGCCGCAGAACTCGACGACACCGCTCTCGGGTTTCCGGAACACCAGCACGGGGGGAACCTCCTCACGTCGTCCCGAGGCCGCCCTGTCGAACGCGTCCTTGATTTTCCGGTTCTGTGCTGACTCGTCATACCGGAGGCCTTCCTTCGCATCACCCCAGTAACTCACGTAGCCGGCGTTAACCGCAAGCGTATCCTCCCACGGATCGTCGTGCTGTGAGACGCCGGCATCGTTCGAGACGAGGACGAGAGCCGCGGGCGTCTCCGAGCGATCCGCGCCGAGGTCACGGATTCCGCCCGTGTTTTTGATGCCGCTACTCAGGGGGCCACGGATCCATCGTAGGAACTGGTCTTTCGCGTTCCGGAAGCTTCCTGTGTCCCGATAGGTTTCGCCGACGCGGAACGCATGCTGCATGATGGTCGCTTCATGACACTCATACTGCAAAACACCATTGGTGATCCCGATTCCCTCGCGCTCGAAGAGTACCGCTTGGAACGGGCTAGTCGGAAATAATCACTGCTGCATTAACCAGCTCGTTCGTCTTCGGTAACACGGATTCTTCCTCTCGCAGCTGCTCGAACTCGTGTTTCCGTTCTTCTTTCAGCTCCTCGAGCTTCGAACGAGCGCGCTTGACGTTCAGCTCCATGCCCTTTCCCTGCTCCATATCTTCTTTCCACTGCTCGAGGCGGGTCTGCCACGTTTCGATGGCGTTCTCGAAGTATCGCTCTGCGTGCTCGCGCTTGATGTCGACGGCCTCCTGTTTCTCTTCCTCAGCATCTGCGGCCATCTCCTCGACCGTCCGCTGTGCTTCCCGCTTGGCTGTCTCGACGAGTTCGTCCGCCTGCTGGACCACCTGCTCGACCTGATCGTGGTTCTCTGCGGCGTCCGGCGCAACGGACCCACATATCTCGGGGATACGGTCCGTGACCTCTCCCTCGGCTGGAATGTACAGCTGTACGAATTCTTCGGTCTCCTCGCTCTCATCTGCAGTCTCATAACCGAGCCGGAAGTTACAGAGGAGTCCAGGTACTTGCACGTCGTCGGCTGTTCGCTTGACGGTCGTCAGACCGTCCATCCAGTCGCCATCGAGGCAGTAATCGACGATACTCCTCACCAGCGGGTGATTGACCGAGATGAATTCGATATGCCGATTCTCCTTTGCGAGCGTCTGGTCGAACGTGGCCCGCGAATACGAGCTCTGGACGTCGTCGTTTTCGAGCTCTATTACAGCCGGCGTATCGATAGCATAGATATCGCTCCCGGATTCAGTTGATTCTCGCCGAATCTCCCCGTCTAGCTCTTCGAAGAAGAGCTCCAACAATTCCCTGACTGCATCCTGTCCCACCTGATCTTCTCTGCTTTCTCGGATCAGCTCCTGAACCTCTTCAAGCTCGGATTCGCCGAAGTGATCCTCTATCAGGAAGTTGTCTTGGATTTTCTTGACTGCCTCTTTTCGTTCCTCGATGACCTCGTCGATGTCTTCGACCACCTCTTCGCCGGATTCGTCCTCGGCGACGGCATCCATAATTCGATCTTCGAGATCGAAGTCATCATCGTCGAGCACCATCCCGAGAACGTCCGAACTGACGCCTAGGTCTTCCTCAATGGTATCTATTTTCTGGACAAGACGCTGGAGGATGTCACTTTCACGGGTGTCCTCGACGAACAGGTTGTAGATATTGACCTCTTCATCTTGGCCATATCGATGCAGACGACCCATCCGCTGGTCGATCCGGATGGGGTTCCACGGGAGGTCGTAGTTCACCATGATGTGGGCGAACTGGAGATTGATCCCCTCCCGTGCGGCATCGGTTGCAAGCATGATGTTCGCCTCAGACCGGAACTTCTCAACCTCTTCCCGCCGCTGAGACTGTCCAAGCCCGCCATGAATCTGTGCGATATCGAAATCGGATAGCACCTCGTCGCGAAGGTATTCGAGCGTATCTGTATACTCGGTGAAGACCAGTACTTTCTCGTCTGGCTCCCGTTCGAGGAGGTCGGTGATCGCCGCTCGAAGCCGTTCTGCTTTTGAATCGACCTCGATCTGATTTGCACGCTCGATCAGCTCTTCAACGACCTCCAGCTCCTTTCGCCGCTGCTCGGGATCTTGTCCCGTCGATAACTCCTGCAGCTCGTCCTCGACGTGCTGTCGCTGCTCTTCTGTGAGTGTTTCCGGACGTTCCCTGTACTGATCGAGTAAGCTTCTTGCAACCTGCGAGAGCTGGTCTCGGCCCCCTTGCCGAAGTACAGATGCGCGCCGTTCGAGGGATCGCTGAATCGCCCGAATGCTCGATACAAGCCGCTTCTGGTAGATGACCATCGAAAAGCCGGCGGCGTTGGACTCTTGTTCCTCACCGAGGCGATAGTAGGTGCTGAGATACTCGGTGATATCCTGATAGAGTGCATTCTCTTCGTCGGTAAATTCCACAGAAAGGGTGTCGATCTGTTTTTCGGGGAACATCGGACTGCCGTCCGAGTGCACCATGTTGGGATTGCTCTTCAACCGCCGAATCATCAGATCGTCAAGCGCCTCAGGGTTGATGTTGTCTTCATTCTCGAACCGATACGGTTCGATCAGATCTACCATAAAGTAGAACTGATCCGATTTTCCTTTGTGCGGTGTTCCGGTGAGGAACAGTAGTGAATCAGCGTTCTGACTCACCGCCTCCCCGACTTTGTAGCGCTGTGTTCGTCGCTTCGTTCCATCGGTGTCACGTCTCGCTGTCAGATGGTGTGCCTCGTCGAAGACCGCGATATCCCACTCCGCCTGCTGGAGTGGTTCGAGCATATATTCCTCGTCATCTGCGTCTGCTTCCTGCTTGGCAAAATCGATGGAAGTGATGACAAGGTCATCGTGTTCCCAGATGTTCTCTGACGATGTCGACCGGTTAATTGCGTCCACATAGTCTCCGTCGTAGATCACGTAGTCTTGGTCGAACTTGTCTTTCATCTCCTCCTGCCACTGCAGCTTGAGGGAGGCCGGAGTAACGATGAGCACTCGTTCGGCCCTCCCACGAGCCATGAGCTCCTCGATGACGATGCCTGCCTCGATGGTTTTCCCGAGGCCGACTTCATCAGCGAGCAGATAGCGCTGGTCATGCGAGGTGAGGATTTCGTGCGCGGCTTCTACTTGGTGCGGGGTGACGTCGATTCGATTCCCGGACAAGGAGAGGAACCGGTCGAATCGATACGCGAGGTCGAGCTTGACTGCTGTTTTCAGCAAGCCGAACCGTGACCCCGTATCGAACTGTGATAGAGCCAGCTTGTCGCTGATATCAGCCAACGGTTCAACGCCTTTCTTATCAGCAGGTACCTCCTTGACTTTGTTATCCGTCGTTCGGACGATGAGCAAATCAGGATGGTCTGACCGCTCTTCGATTTTCAGGATTTCCCCTTCACCGCCAGGGAAGGTTACCCGCTCGCCGCTCTCGAAATCGGATGTCTTCGATACCATTGGAAGATTTGACCGATGGGTGGTGATTTCTCCTTCGTCAGTGTGTATGTGTAGCACGTCGTCCTCGACACGGACAACAGTCCCTTCGCCGCCGTAGTAGGATACCCTGTCACCTGGTTTGAATATGCTGTCCGATGTCACACGACCAAAACATCCATTCACTTGCCTTATATTTACCCCGGAACAGCTGACTCCGCCGTGACCGAATCACCGGCCGTCGTAGCTATTCGGAGAGATGCGGATTCTGATTTATTATCATCGTTGCCATGCTAGGCCAGTTAGGGTCGATGAAGAGGACTCGGAGCTACTTTTCAAGAGGTCGGTGGCTAATTTGGCGAGAAGTTAAGTCCAGCCGCCACATCGGGATTTGTCAGTGTCCGATTGCGCATGCGGCTTCGAGGTAGGTGATAGAGTTAGCTTCGCTGGAGGTACGGGCGAAATCGTCAAAATCAATCATCGGCCCTCCGGCCAGTGTCTGCTCCATATCCTGACCGACGATGGCAATTCGAAAAAGCTCCCTGCTGCAGTAGTTGACCTGATAGACAGTAGCGACACCCTCCTTGAGAAGGGTGAGTTCGACGACCCTGAGCGTTTCAACCTCCGTGCTCGGGCGGCAGAATTAGATCTCGCCCACCGACAGGATCGCTTCGTCGCGCTAGAAAACAACCGGATCGATATTGCTCCGCACCAAGTGAAAGCTGCTCACGAAATCCTCACATCCTACGACCATCGCTACCTCATCGGCGACGAGGTCGGCCTCGGGAAGACGATCGAGGCCGCAATAGTCATCGAGGAACTCGCAGCCCGTGGCCAAGCCGATCGTGTCCTCATCGTTGCTCCTGCGCCGTTGACCACCCAGTGGCAGGAGGAACTCCGCGAGAAGTTCGACACGAACTACGTTATCTACGACCGCGATTACGTCGAAGCTAAGAAGGACGCCTACCCTGCCGAAAACGTCTGGTCGCACGAAGACCGCATCATCACCTCGATCGACTTTGCCAAGCAAGAGGACATGCGATCGGCGTTGAAGAACGTCCAAGAGGATTGGGATATCGCCCTTTTCGACGAGTCTCATCACCTGACTGCCCGCCGTGAAGGAAAACGTGGGATCGACAAAACAGATCGGTACAAGGTCGGGGAAGCGGTCTCGGAGACTGCTGATGGGCTGCTGTTCCTGACCGGGACACCCCACAACGGGAAGCGAGACCAGTTCTACTTCATGATCTCGCTTCTCAACCCCTACCGCTTCCGCGACGAGCACGACGTCAACAAGGAGGGGTTGAAGGATCTGATGATCCGTCGGCTCAAAGACGAGATGTACGACGCCGACGGGACACCAATGTTCCCGGAAAAGAATATCCAGACTCTTCCAGTTGAGTTCACGACACAGGAGCGCGAACTGTACGACGACATAACGGAGTATATCACTGAACACTACAACCTCGCCAGCCAAGAGGAAAACGACGCCGCAGGGTTCGCGATGGTGCTCTATCAGAAACGGCTCGTCTCCTCAATCTATGCCATCCAACAATCCCTCCGCAATCGGATGGAGTCGATCAAGGCTGGCGGTGCCGACTTAGGCGAGCTCTCGGAACTCACGAAGAGCTTGCTCGACGAGTACCGGGATAATCCCGAGCTCCTCACGGAGACACAACGAGAGCGAGTTGAGGAAGAGCTCGGTGTCGCAGCAGCTTCCAGTGACCCAAAGAAAATCGAACAAGAGCTCACGATGGTCCGCGAGCTCTACAACCAAGCGAAGGCAATCGAAGTCGACTCGAAGGCAGAACGACTACGCGAGTACGTTGACGGCATTTTAGAGGAGGACCCCGACGAGAAGATCCTGATATTCACCGAGTACACGGATACTCTTGAGTATCTGAAAGGCCAGGTATTCGACGACAGGGATATCGCCGAGATCTACGGTGACCTCTCACAGACACAGCGTCAGCAGCAGTTCAAGAAGTTCGAGGGTCCGGCAAACGTGATGCTCGCCACGGACGCTGCCCGGGAAGGGTTGAACCTCCAGTTCGCCCACATCATGGTGAACTACGACCTCCCGTGGAACCCGACCCGCATTGACCAACGGATCGGCCGACTCCACCGCTATGGGCAGGACGAAACCGTCGAGATTCGGAACCTGTTCTTCAAAGACACTCGTGAGAGCATCATCCTTGAGCGGCTCCTCGACAAGATCGACGAGATCGAAGAGACACTCGGGATGAGTTCAGATGTACTTGGTCTGGTGCTCGAAGACGTCGATCTCGAAGAGCAGATCATGTCTGCTCTCGCTCGTGGCGAGAGCCCAGAAGAAGTCGTGGATGACTTGGAGGCGATCGTCGAAGAACAAGAGGAGGCTGTCCGGCATGTCGATGAGGAACTCCTCATCCGCGATAAGTTCGATCTAAGCGAGGAAGACCGGGATATCCTCGATATTGTAGAGGAGAGCGCCGAGGATACCGTCGGCGAATCCGATATTGCGTACCTCGTTAGGACAGTCTGCCAAGAGTTCGGCGGCGGACTCACAAACGTTCGAAGGGGTCCCGCCGAAGAGGGGGACGAAGTATTCGATCTCGTCGTCCCGGAGCCCCTCACCGGTGAGGAGATACGGAGTCGGTATAACGGCGCGACGTTCGACCGTGAGAACGCCATCGCCGACGAGGAGCTCGAGTTCATCACGCTCGACCATCCCGTGGTCCGGGCGATGATGGCCTACTGTCTGGATACCGATGCTGTCGGTGGCCAGACGGCTGTCCTCACCGGTGAGGAAGATTTGGAGACACCTGGACTACTCTGTCACTACAGAATCGGATACCTCTCCGGAACCGGTGACACGATCACCGAACGCCTCGCAAAGGTGTACGTTACGCCGACCGGAACGGTCCAAACGGATGATATCGAGATCACTGGTGGTCTTCCACCATCCGCTACTGAGCAGTATCCCGCTATCAACGCCATCACTACACAAGCTGAAACCTTGGCTTGCCAAGCCAAAGACGTCGCACGGGAGCTCGTCGACGACCTCGCAGAGGAGGCACGTGCCAACCGCGAGCGTGAGACTCGGATCCGACGAGAACACGCCGAGAACTACTTCAAGCACCGCATCGACGATCTCGAAGAGCGGATTGAGAAGTTCGAAAAGCGCGACCGTGCTGGCGAGGATATGAGTGCGGTCTTGGCAAAGCATCGGAGCCAGCTTGCGTCACTCCGTGAGAAGAAAAACGCCGAATTAGCCCGTCTTGAAGATGAAAAGCAGGTTGTCCCTGATGAGCCCGAACTCGTGAATATGGCTGTCGTCGTCGACGCCTTCGAGAGTTGAATCCGGTTTCGAACTGTTTTCCCTCTTCGCTGATGTATCCCCATTATGGACTCAGCGATGTCTGCAATCGATCTCTTCTGTGGAGCTGGCGGACTATCTGAAGGATTGCAGCGGGCTGGCTACGACGTCCGCTGGGCGGTCGACCACGACGAGTCGGCTGTCGAAACCTATCGTGAGAACCATGGCGACCACGTGCTCCAAGCCGATATCCGTGACACCGATCCTGCAGTCGATGGTCCCGACATCGCGCCGGGTGAGCTCGACCTCGTGGCTGCAGGTCCACCCTGTCCGTCATTCTCCACCATCGGTCGCTCGAAACTCGGCTCTCTCGACGATCGGTCTCTAGATGAGGACGACCGAAACACGCTCTACCTAGATTTTCTCCGATACGTCGATCATTTCCAGCCGCGGGCGTTCGTCATGGAAAACGTTTCAGGGATGCTAACGGATATGGTCACAGTTGAGTCCGACACGGTTCAGGAATCCCTTCCTGTCGGGCCGAAACAAGAGACTGAGGGGTCCCCAGTGGGTGAGGAGATCCCCATCACGGAGATCATACTCGAGGAAATGGATAGTATCGGCTATTCGGCAAACTGGATGAAAGTGGATTCCGCGGATTTCGGTGTTCCACAACACCGCGAGCGGCTCTTCTTTATCGGTCGTCGAGAGGGTAGGGATCTCCCCGATCTCAAGCGCTGGCAGACCCATCGTGAACCAGTTGAACGAGAAAAGGACCAGCCGATGGATGTCAGGTCGGAACTCAAAGATCGTGGCGGCCCCACTCAAGAGACGCTTGATACGGTAGACTCGGACCCACTACCGGATTTCGAACGGGATCCCGAATCCAGACAGCCCTATCTGACGGTCGCTGATGCTATTCTGGATCTCCCCCCGATTTCGCCTGACGGGGAAATGCCGCCGAATCAAGCAACGGAATACACGTTGCCGCCGGTCTCGACGTATCAGGAGTGGGTCCGCAATATTCCAGAAGATGAAGATTGGGACGATCTGCCACTCCGTAACCACGCCGCACGCTGGCACAATCACCTCGATCTCTCCATTTACAAACTTCTCGGGCACGGGGTCGGGTGGAATATTGGCCAAGTGAGCACGGAGCTACAGCCCTACCGTGATGATGTCTTTTCGGATAAGTACAAGAAGCAAAATCCAGCTCGCCCGGCGTCGACGATCCTCGCCCACATACAGAAAGACGGCCACATGTTCATCCACCCAACTGAGGCGCGGTCACTATCTCCGCGTGAAGCGGCGCGCCTACAGTCATTCAGAGACACCTACTGGTTTCCGGAAAGCCGGACACCTGCATATCGGCTCATCGGGAATGCGGTCCCGCCCCGGCTCGGGGAGGCAGTCGGCGTAGCGATCCGGGAAACGATCCTTGACAACTGATACTGCTATGGGCTCTATTCCCTACAGTGGCTCTGCTTGATTGCAGACAGTACAGCTATGCCGTGTTTAGGTACTCGTCAGCGACGATTCCCTCATCGGCCAAAAGCATCCGCGCATCCCGCCGAACCGTTCGGTTCTGGGGACGTTCCGTTTGGTCTCGAATGTGCTCCTTGATTGTCTCCGCGATCCGATCAACGAATTCGGATCCCGCACAGTCGGCCACGCTTTCGAGGGTCTTGCGATATCCCTCCTCCGCTATCGGGAGTCCTTGTCTCGTATCGAGTATCTCGTCGTTAACGGCTTGTATCTCGTAGAGGTGACCCTTGATTCGCAGCTCGAGATCCCGATCCATACCAAAGACCCCTGCTGAATGTCTATATAACTCCTGATTGCTAGTGTTGGCAATCCCGGGATTGCCAATTCGCGAATCACGATATCGCCAATCGATCAGTCGTGGAATATGCCAATCGCTGGAGTCAGGAGAGTGGTAACGATGGATGTTGGGGCACTGGCACCACTGTCGAATCCATGAGTTGCCAAACCACGAAATACGGGCATTACCGTTCACAACACTACTGCGACGAGACTCCGAGAACGACTGGGGGTGCATAGTCGAGATCGCGCGCGAGACGTTGCTAACGTGAATTCGTCGGTATAGAAAGAGAAACGGGGTGGAATATTCATCTCTCCACCAATTATTTTCACTTCGAACAGCCAATTCTCTCGGTCACCAATCCCAATTAATTGGACCGCATATATACCCGGATCGAATCGGTTCGCGTGATGGTTGGCAGAGAACTGAAACCGCTCGCGCCGCAGGAAGCTCTCGATTGGTATCTCGAACATCGAGTAGACGACCTGCGAACCTCGACTCGACGGAAGCACTCCTCGGCACTGGGAACGTTCATTGACTGGACGGATGACGTTGATATCGACAATATGAACGATATCAGCGGTCGAGCGCTGATGCAGTTCAAGACGTGGCGGAAAAACAACACCGAGTTGAATACGCTCAGTCTTAATGGCAATCTCGCCATCCTCAGAGTGTTTCTTCAGTTCTGCGAGGACATCGATGCAGTCCAACCCGACCTGTCAGAGCGTGTGCCGCTGCCGAACGTGCCACCAGACGAGGAAGTTAATGAGTTTGTCCCGGAAAACGAGGAGGTAGCGCGGATCCGATCTTATTCTCGCCGGTTCGAGCGTGCGTCTAGGCAGCACGTTGAGTTCGAACTAATCGCCGAGATCGGTCTTCGTATGGGTGCCGTACGTGGTATCGATTTAGACGACTTCGATCCGGAGGATCGGACGATTCATCTCTACCACCGTCCGGAGGGACGTGAGGAGTCCGGAACGCCGCTGAAGAACGGAGCCGATGGAGAACGTATCATCAATATCTCGGATGAGCTGCGGGGGTTCCTCGAAGACTATATTGAGTACTCACGACACCAAGTTGTCGACAGATACGGTCGCGATCCCCTCTTTACGACGTCGGCTGGTCGCCCTTCGACGACTACTATCCGCCGTGATTTCTACAAGATGACCAGACCCTGTAGTTACTCGAACGAATGTCCTCACGACCGAGCTCCATCGGACTGTGACGCGGCACAAAATTCGAGTGCATCCACGTGCCCATCGAGTTTTAGCACGCACCCGATGCGGAAGTGGTCGATTATGCACCAGCTGGATGAGGGGGTGCCGAAAGAACTGTTGAGCGACCGAGTCGACGTCTCGGTGCCCGTCCTTGACAAGCACTACGACCAGCGAACCGAGGAACGGAAATCACGTCGTCGTCGGGAAGCTCTCGAAGCTAACCTCACTCAGTATGCGATGACAGACGGCGGGAGCCCTGCAGACGAATATACCAAGGAGTAGTTATTCGTTTAGGAAGAGGCTGGATAGTTCTTTTGCCGCATATCGTTGACCGTATCCTATAACGGGATAGTGTACTGCTTTCACAAACTCGCTAATGAACCACCAAAGAACGAGTATGCGAATTGACCGCTGAGATTCCTGCCAATTTCAGTTGATGTTCGGCGCGACGTGCACGATAGAAGGCGCGTATCTCCCGTGAGTTATCAAGTGCTTCGACAGCATCTATCGGCGTGAACTCGGCACTCTCGATCTCATCCGCGGTGATTTGGATCGTTTCGATTCCTCCACGCAGACACAGAGTGTATCCAACCGTTTATTAGAAATCCTGAAATTCACGTAACACCATGGTTAGTGAACCCGACCCGGAATCGAATACCGTCGCTCAGATACTTCCCCGACTGAACGACTCCCTATTCATCCCCTGCCTCCAGCGTGACTACTGCTGGAGCCAGAAGCAGGTCGAAATGCTGTGGGACTCGCTATTGCGTGGACTCCCCCTCGGATCCTTGTTGGTCTGGGACCGTGACATCGACAACCGACAAGACCCCGCTTACAAATTCATCACACACTATGTTGACGAGCGAGGTTATTCACATGAAGAAGAAGTCCACCGCTACAGCGAGCGGCTCCCCGACTTCCCAGAATCCTACTCACTCATACTCGATGGCCAGCAGCGACTGACTTCGTTCTACATCGGCCTCCAAGGGAGCTACACAACGCGGGTGCACGGTGCTTGGAAAAAGAACGCGAGTTCGTACAATCGGCGTCACTTGTATCTCAACCTCCTCTCTGGAGAGAAGGAAGACGACCACGACCGTGGCCTTGTGTACGAGTTCGACTTCAGAAAGAGCGGGGGGCTGAATACTGCAGGCGACAAGTACTGGCTCCCTGTGGGTGACCTCTTAGGCAGCGAGAACGAGGTCACTCAGGAGTCATTCCTCAGTAAGGAAGATTTCGTGGAGAGTGTACGTGCAGAGCTACCGTCCGATATCAGTGAGGCAGATGCCGTAGATACCGCAAAGGACCTCTGGTGTGCCGTAAACGAGCGAGAGGCCGTCCTATACGAGAGGACGCTCACGGATGATAAGACAGCACGGGAGCTGTTTATTCGTCGCAACAAAGGTGGGATCGAGCTTTCCGGAGTCGATATCTTGCTCGCACTACTGACTGGCTACTGGGACACGGTCGAGGACGAAGGGGGACCGAAGGACGCAAAGAATGAGATAGAGCAGTTTACTGAGCGGCTCTCCAGTCACGACCGTCTCTCGGGGGAAGGATTCACCTTTGGCAAGCGGTTCACGCTCAGAACTCTGCTATTACTAGCTGACGAGACACCCTCCTTCAGGAGAGATGGTCGTTACGACGGAGAGTTGTTGAAGAATGCTGAGGAGATCTTCCGTGACGATGAGTTCGAACAAGCAGTCGAGGATGCTTTCGAGCTCGCTGCCGACCTCGGATTCCATAACGCCGCTCTCTCCAGCAAGAACGTCGTTACACCGGTTGTCCAGTTTCTCTACGAGAACGACTACGACACGTCTGGAGGGAATGAGAGCATCCACTACTGGTTGGCTACAGCAGTCCTGAACAGCATCTACGGCGATATCGGGTCGCAGCGAGTGCTGGAGACAGCTCGGGAGCACGTACGAGAGTCGAATGGAGACGAATTCCCCGCGACAGAGATTCTGGAGGACCTGAGTGGCCGAGGAACGACGACATACCTCGACGAGGAAGTCCTCGACAGGCTGCTCGAAGAGGTTGACTACCAATCCGGCTCGCGGCTGAACGTGCTACTGACACACCTCTACCGAGGTGACCGGCGGGCAGGATATGCTGGATATGAAGTCGACCATATCTTCCCCCGCGGAAAGCTCAGTACTGCCGAGTACCTCCAAGACAAAGGCGTCTCCCCAGAGCTCGTCGAGTGGTACAAAGACAACCGCGACCACATCGCAAACCTCCAACTCCTCACCGGTCCGGAAAACAAGTGGAAGAGCGACCGTGACTTTACTGACTGGGTAAAGCGGATTGAGGATGGGAAGGTAGGGAGTATCGAAGACAAAAAGGAGTACTTCAGGACACATCAGATTCCACCGGACACGGCTCTACACGAGTACTCCCAGTTTGAGCAATTTGTGATGGGAGAAGACGGTCGGCGGCGCAAGGTAGCCGACCGGCTACAAGAGACACTCCCTGTGAGACAACCGCCAGAGTAGGGAACTGTGGTTTATAGAACGCGTGTAAGCGACTGCAACGCAGCAGCGAGCCTAGTGCACAATAGAGGGTCTCTGCCTATGCTTCTAGCCTCTACATTCATCCCTCAGGTAGGAAACAAAGAACGGTTGCTTGCTGCATACACCCTCTGTATCTTGCACGACGATTCTGATGGATTATTGAGAGGTAATACCCCTTGTCAACCTCGACTGTATTGATCGAATCCAAATTTCTAAATCCAGAAGATATGCTATAGGCACTATTTCGCTAAGCGGAAGAGAGGGCAAAGAGTGAATTAGATATTATCGAGGTACCCTCTTCGTTGCTCTAGTTTCACCTCTTCAGAACGTCGGTCGTAGTGTTTATCGAGAACGTCACGACTCACGTTCATCCGGTCGCTAACGATTTCGGTCGGAATGTCCTTGGTGAGGAAGTGAGTAATACTACCTCGACGAATCGGATGCGGACTGACTGCTTCTGGACATTTCTTGTCCTCCGCACCTGTACAACCGGGACAAGGCTCATTCCTGAAACAAGGTGCAGTGACTCGATACACGGCTCGCCTCAGACTACTCCGAGACCGTCTCCCACGAGACGATGTAAACAGTGGGTCGCGACCATATTCGTCGGTGACTTTCTTCCGTGTGTGCTCGATGAACTCCTGTAGTATCTCGGCGAGACCCTCAGTAATCGCAATTGGTCGCTCACCGGCACCGCTGTTCTTTAATTCTGTACCCTGTTCGGGACGATGAGCGAGCTCGATCCGTCTGTTGGGGATGTCGATATCTTCGATATCCAACGAGTGAGCACCACCCAACCGCATACCGGTCTCCCAAAGGAGCACGAACACCGCGTGTTCAATCGATGCATAGTGGTACCTCACTAGATGTTCTCGAATGGCCTCCGCAGTTTCTGCCTCCAATATCTCCTCAGACCGTTCTTCCTCTGGAGTCACTCGTGGCACCATCACTTTCTCGTAGAGATCCGCAGGAACGGCTTCCATCGAGCCACACCACTTGATGAATACCCGAATGGTACTCATTTGTTGAGTCAAGGTGATTTTCTTCAAATCAGCCTCATCCTGACGCCAAAGTCGATACTCCTGTAGATCGCGGCCAGTCAAGCCATTCAGGTTATCTATGTCGTTCTCATCACACCATCGGACGAAGGCGTTCAGTCGATACTTGTGCGACTGCACCGTCTTCTTCGACGCGTCCATCTCCTTTTGTTTCAGGTACAGCTCTTGCGCGCGCTCAGGCTCTAGCGGGTCGAGTTCGTCGTGTTCTGTTTTCATCGGTCTCACAGAACCCCGTTAGGAGACCGGAGGCAGCCGAAACCGACAAGGAAGGAACCGCACGCGATGCGCGGTAGTTCCGCCCGAGCCCACTTCTACCGACACCGCACCGACGAGCGAAGCGAGTCGTCCGTGTCGGTGAAGTGGCTGATACGGAGTCGAATCAAGGAGTGGAGCGAAGCGGAACGACCGTGGTTCGACTCCGCCCGAGGCACTCGGATTTTGCGACGAATCGAACGGTGAGTCGCCCAGCCGTGACGCGAGGGCGGACGTCTACGCCGCGCTCGCGGTTGCCGACACTTCTTCGGTCTCTTCGGGCACGTCGATGGAGAACGTCACACGCTTGCGCTCGTCGGCGTCCATCTGCGTCGTCTGTGTCTCGTCGACGAGGACGGTCCCCTCGCCGTCGAGCAGTTCGAGCGTCACCTCGACGTCGCCCGCCGCGCCGTCGTTCCGGACGGTGACGTAGACGTCGGTGTCGCCAAAGAGCGCGTCGATACCGCCGTCGACCTCGGTGTCGACGACGGTCGGATCCGGCGAGGAGAGCGCACTACAGCCGGCGAGTCCGGTCGTGAGTGCCAGCCCGAGGCTGCCGACGACGGCGCGTCTGGAGGACATGCCCCGACTTCGGATCCCCAGCGTCAAGGGCCTTCCGGCCCGGCCGTAGTCGACTCAGATCAGCCGAATCAGCGAGTTCTCCACCTCCCCGGCGACGGTGACGAGGCGGCCGTCGTGACTGAACTCCTCGATCGGCTGGCCGACGTGGTGCAACCGGATCTGCTCCTCGACGATCGACCGTTCGACCGTCGTGTCGGGTGGGAGGACGTACGTCCGCTCGGTCCACGTGGTCTCGCCGCGCACGTCGAGGCGCCGACCGGTCGCGACTGCGTCGCTGAGGGCGTGGTCCGTCGCCCCGGATTCGAGTTCGCGGCCGGTGACGTAGTCGGCGCGTCCGAAGTGATCGACCAGCGCGGCGAGGCCGTCGTCCGCGTCGGTCCGCACCTCGCCGGCGGCGTGTCCCTCGACCGCCCGTTCGAGCGGCGCCGTCGCCGACGCGTCGGCGCCGACACTGACGACCACGTCGGGGTGGAGGCCGACGACGCGACGCAGGCCCTCCTCGGTCCGCGTGAACCGCTGGAAGTCGTCGACGTAGCCGTCGGTGGTGAAGCCGGCGTCGGCGAGGGCGTCTCGACGGCTGGCGGGATCGAACGACCCGCCGGCGACCCGGTAGGACTCGTTGGCGATCCGTGAGTGGTTCACCGTGAGCACGGCGTCGAGCGCGGAAATCGGCATCTCGAACCCGAAGAACGCCCCGGATCGCTGGCGCCAGTACTCGTCCAGTTGCTGGGCGAACGACTCGGTGGCGTCGGTGCGCACGGCCGCGAGGGAGAGGTGGGTGAACTCGTAGGTGTGCGGCGAGACGGGCGTCGGTGCGACGAGCCACGAGCGGTACGGCGAGAGCGAGCGCTCCCCGGGGGTCGGCGTGGACTCGGGCGTCCCGGTTGCGGTCGCCGTCGCCGTCGCCGTCGCCGTCGCGGTCGCCGACGCCGGCGTCGACGCCGACGATCCGCCGTCCGAACAGCCGGCGAGGCCCGCGGTTCCGGCCAGTGCGAGGAGGTAGTCACGCCGCTGCATCGGCCCGCGTTGGGTCCACAAGCTCTTATACTCGTCCCCGCGGTGAACAAAGCCTTTACCGGCGCCAACGCGTAGCGAGAGGTAATGGTACTCGACAATCTCGGGAGTTCCCTGCGCGGTACGCTCTCGAAACTCCAGGGGAAGTCCCGTCTCGACGAGGACGACGTCTCGGAGGTCGTCAAGGAGATTCAGCGATCCCTGCTCCAGGCCGACGTCGACGTCTCGCTCGTGATGGACCTCTCGGAGTCGATCGAGACGCGCGCCCTGGAGGAGGAGCCGCCGGGCGGAACGAGCGCTCGCGATCACGTCCTCAAGATCGTCTACGAGGAACTGGTCGACCTGATCGGCGAATCGACGGAGCTGCCGCTGGAGCCTCAGACGATCCTGCTCGCGGGGCTCCAGGGGTCGGGCAAGACCACCTCCGCGGCGAAGATGGCGTGGTGGTTCTCGAAGAAGGGGCTACGCCCGGCAGTCATCCAGACCGACACCTTCCGCCCCGGCGCCTACGACCAGGCCGAACAGATGGCCGACCGCGCCGAGGTGGAGTTCTACGGCGATCCCGACGGGGACGATCCGGTCGAAATCGCCCGTGAGGGGCTGGAGGCCACCGCCGACGCCGACGTCCACCTCGTCGACACCGCGGGTCGCCACGCCCTCGAGGACGATCTGATCGACGAGATCGAAGAGATCGAGGCCGCCGTCGATCCCGACCGCTCCCTGCTCGTCCTCGACGCCGCCATCGGGCAGGGCGCCAAAGAGCAGGCTCGACAGTTCGACGACTCCATCGGCATCGACGGCGTCGTCATTACGAAACTCGACGGGACGGCGAAAGGTGGTGGCGCCCTGACCGCCGTCAACGAGACGGACTCCTCGATTGCCTTCCTGGGCACCGGCGAGACGGTACAGGACATCGAGCGCTTCGAGCCCAACGGCTTCATCTCCCGGCTGCTGGGGATGGGGGACCTCAAACAGCTCTCCGAACGGGTCGAGCGCGCCATGGCCGAGACGGGCGAGGAAGAGGACGACTGGGACCCCCAGGACATCATGCAGGGGTCTTTCACCCTGAAGGACATGCAAAAGCAGATGGAGGCGATGAACAATATGGGGCCGCTGGACCAGGTGATGGACATGATCCCCGGGATGGGTGGCGGGCTGATGGACCAGCTGCCCGACGACGCCATGGACGTCACCCAAGACCGGATGCGGACCTTCGACGTGGCGATGGACTCGATGACCGAGGAGGAGTTGGAGAACCCCCGAACCATCGGCCAGGAACGCGTCGAGCGCATCGCCCGCGGGTCGGGCGTCGATCCCGACTCCATCCGCGAGCTCCTCGAACAGCACAAGATGATGGAGCGCACGATCAAGCAGTTCCAGGGGATGGGCGACGGCGACATGCAGCGGATGATGAAGAAGATGCAGCAGGGTGACGGCGGCGGCATGGGTGGCATGGGCGGCATGGGGCCGTTCGGGTGACGCCCTCCCGCCCTCCCGCGCGGGCGTCGCACTCCGGCGCAAGATAGTCGGGTTTTTGTCGGCGACGGGCCATCGGCCTCCGTGTCGCTCGTCTCCCGTCGCTGGCTCGGTCGTCTCCGCACGCTTGACGTCCTCGCGTTGACCGCGCTCCTGTGGTTTCTGGCGAAATTCCTCCGATACGCCTTCCCGCCACTTTTCGGGACGTTCCGGTCGGTCTACGGCGTCTCCAACACGGAACTCGGAGCGCTGTTCTCGGCGCTCATGGGCGGGTACGCGATCATGCAGTTTCCTTCGGGTGCCCTCGCGGATCGGGTGGGGACCGTCCGCGTCATCGTCGGCGGTGCCGTCGTCGCCTCCGCCGCCTCACTCGCCCTGTTCGTCTCGACGACGTACGCCCTGCTGGTCGTCGCCGTCGTCGGCGTCGGCGTCGGGACCGGCGCACACAAGACCGTCGCCATCACGCTCCTGACGACCGTCTACCCCGACCGCTCGGGGCGGACCCTCGGGGTGATGGACTTCGTCGGTGAACTCGGCGGCGCTCTCGCGCCCGTCGTCGTCGTCGCCGTCGTCGCCGCGGCGCTCCCCTGGCAGTCGCTCTTTCTGGGTGCCGCCGTCGGCGGCCTCCTGCTCGCGGGCGCGTTCGCCGTCCGCGTCCCCGACCGCGTCCCCGACCGTGACGTCGGCATCGGCGGGTTCGACGCCGGCCTCCGCGCGTATCTCGCGGCCTTCACTACGCCGCGATTCTCCGCGTTCGCCGTCGTGGCCATCCTGGTCTCGCTGACAGTCAGCGGCGTCACGGCGTTTCTCCCGCTCTTTCTGGAGAGCCGGGTCGGGATCGACGCCAGCCTCGCTGGCCTGCTGTACAGCGGCTTTTTCGTCGTCGCGGCCGTCCAGCCCGTCACCGGTGACCTCGCCGACCGCCTCGGTCCCCTCCGCGTCATCGCCGTCCTCCTCGGAATCGCGATCACGGCCCTCACCGTCCTCGTCGTCGCCGGCGCTGGCCTCGTGGTCGTCGGGGGCGCGACCCTCCTTCTCGGCGTCGGTCTCCACGGCGTCCGTCCCGGCCGCGACGCCCACCTGATGGCGCTCATCCCCGACGACGTGGCGGGCGGCACGCTCGGCGTCGTCCGGACGTCGATGTTGGGAGCGAGCGCTGCCTCCCCCGCCGCCGTCGGCTACCTGTCCGACGTGGCCTCGTTTTCGGTCGCATTCGGCGCACTGGCGGCGGTACTCGCCGTCGCCACGGTCGTCGTCGCCGTGCTCGCACTCACGCGACCCCGGACCTGACGGTGACACCGACGCCGATAGCCCCCCGACTTTTCATCCCGGCCCGCGTTGCCTCCGACGATGACCGTCCGTGAGGTCGCCGCCGCGGCGTACCGAGAGGCGCTTCCCGCCCTCGGCGCCAGCCTCGTCGGGGGGCTCCTCGCGGGTGTCGTTCTCGGGGGGATGCGATCCGATCTCCGGGCCGTCGAGGGGCTGCTCGTCCTCGTTCCTGCCCTGTTGGCCACACGGGGGAACGTCTACGGCTCGCTGGGCGCGCGGCTGGCGACTGGCCTCCACCAGGGGCTGATCGAACCGCGCGTCGGCGCCGGTGACCGTCGCCTTCGGGCGGCCGCGGCCGCAGCGCTCGCCAACGGCATCGTCGCCTCGCTGTTCGCCGCGACCGCCGCGTTCGCCATCCTGTCCGTTCTCGGCGCTCCCGTCGCGGGCCTGGGTCGCCTGCTCGGCATCGCCCTCGTCTCCGGTCTCCTCTCCGGGGCGACGCTCGTGGTCGTCGTCGTCACCGTCGTCTTCGCGGGCTACCGCCGCGGCCACAACCCCGACACGCTCGTCGGCCCGCTGGTCACCACGACCGGCGACGTCTTCGGGATGGTTTATCTCCTGATCGCGGTCCGAACCGTCGCGCTCGTCCTGGGGGGTGCCTGAGTGACGACCGACTGGACCGTCCGCGCCATCACGCGGGCGACCCTTCCGGTGCTTCTCCTGTTGACGCTCGTCGAGATTGGGAGCGGACTCGTCCTCGGGAGCTTCGAGGCGACGCTGCTCCGGTATCCCTCGCTGCTCGTCCTCGTCCCCGTCACCATCGGCACCGCCGGGAATCTGGGGAGCATCCTCGCGGCCCGCCTCTCCACCGCCTTTCACCTCGGTACCCTCTCGTTTGCCCCCGACGACGAAACGCTCGCGGGCAACGCCCTCGCCATCGTCGCACTCGCCGCGTCCATCTTCCCTCTCGTCGGTCTTGGCGCGTGGGGACTGACTGCGCTCACCGGCTCGACTGCCCTCTCGCCGTGGACGGTACTCGCCGTCTCGCTCACCAGCGGCCTCTCGCTCGCCGTCCTCGCCGTCGTCGTCACCGTCGTCGCTACCTACGCCGCCTACCGCCTCGAACTCGACCCTGACGACGTGGTGATTCCCGTCGTCACCAACACCTGCGACGTGCTCGGGGTCGTCCTCCTCTATCTCGCCGTCCTCGTGTTCGTCTAGACGACACGGACTGTCCGTTCGCGCGGGCCGTCGCAGTCGACGAGCAGCACCGACTGCCACCTGCCCAGCGACAGGTCGCCATCGTCGACCGGAACCGTCGCCGACGGGCCCAGCAGCATCGCCCGCAGGTGCGAGTCGGCGTTACCGTCCAGTTCGTCGTGTCTCCACCCCTCGTCCGCCACCACGTCGCGGAGGAACGTGCGCATATCGTCCACCAGACGCGATTCGGCCTCGTTGATCACGACGCCTGCCGTGGTGTGGTCGACGAATATGGTGACGGCACCGTCGGCGCCGTCCGGCACTGCCCCGTCGACGCGGTCGGTCACGTCGACCACGTCCAGACGCGCGTCCGTCGAGACGGTAAACTCCATACTCTCACACGGTCGCCGAGGCCCAAAACCGTCGGGGCAAGCTATTCGGTATCACGTGCCGTACGCCCATCATGGTCGACAGTCGCGACTATGCGTTCGAGGGGGGTCGTCCGGAGATTCACGACGACGCACGGGTGAGCCGCGAGGCGACGCTCGTCGGCGACGTGCGCGTCGACGCCAACGCGAGCGTCTGGCCCGGGGTCGTGCTTCGGGGTGACGTGGCGCCGGTCGAGGTGGGACGAGAGTCACACGTCGGCGACAATGCCGTGTTGCACGCGGTGGCGCTCGGTGACCGGGTGATGGTCGGTCACGGCGCCGTTCTGAACGAGACGACGGTCGACGACGGGACACTCGTTGGCTTCAATACGACGGTCAACGCGGACGTCCACGTCGGCGAGCGCTGCATCGTCGCCTCCGGCACCGTCGTCCCGAGTGGATACGACGTCCCGCCCGAATCGTTCGTCCGCGGCGTGCCCGCGCGGGCGATGCCGCTCGCCGAGACGAACATCGACGCCGAGGCCATCTTCGAGAACTACAGCACCGGCGGGTACACCGACCTCGCCGCGCGACACGAGGAGTTGTTTTAGCCGTCGTCGGGCCGGACCGGCGTCCCCTCCTCCGTCGGCGGCGCGACGTGGTCCACGACCGCCTCCACGTCCGGTTCGTGTACGGTCACCTGCACCTCGATGTCGCCGAGTTCGTCCGGGTTGCCGACGGCGAAGTTGATCACACCCTCGAACGCCGCCTGCTTTTTCAGCGCGAAGGCGAACCCCTCGTCGTCGGCCCGGCTGAAGAACTCGCGGCGCGCGGTGTCGAGAATCTCCTGTTCGTGGAGTCGCTCCGAGAACGCGTCCATCGAGTGGGCGTCGGCGACGAGTCGGCCGGGTTCCTCCCGAATCTCCGCGTTCGGGAACAGGTTGCGTACCGCGTCGGCGACCCGATCCGTCACCTCCGTGTCGTTGACTGGAGCGACCACCTGTACGTCGATCCGGTAGATCATCGCGCTGTCTCCCGTGGCTCGTCGATCACCGTCCGAATCCGGTCGCGGAAGGCCTCGAGCGAGCCGGAGTTGTCGACGGTCACGTCCGCACGGTCCATCACCTCGCCCATGCCGAACCCGAGTTCGCGCTCCTCTCGCTCCCGGAGTGCCTCGCGGTCCAAGTCGGAGTCGTCGCGTTCGCGGTCGGCCAGCCGCTCCGCTCGCGTCTCGAACGGCGCCTCGACGCTCACGAGGACGAACGCGTCGCCGAACGCCTCCTCGAAGCGGTCCGCCTCCACGGGTGAGCGTAGCCCGTCGACGAGCACCGTCTCCGACTCCGCAAGCCCCGCCTCGATGTGCGGGAGTGAGCGCTCCGCGATGGCCGCCTCGCCCTCCTCCTCACGGAGGGCCCGCGCCACCGAGCCGTGGTGCTCCGCCGGGTCCAGCCCCCGGTCGCGACACGCCTCGCGGATCACGTCGCCCATCGTGACGACCGGGATGCCGGCCTCGCGGGCGACGGCCGCCGCCTCGCCCTTGCCGCTTCCCGGAAGCCCGACGGTGCCGAGTACTGTCATCACCCTCCACTACCCGATTCGCGGCCTTATACCCTCTCTTCTACACCCGCCGGGACCGCGCCCCTTTTGCCCGCGCTCGCCCTCCCTCCCGCATGGCCCAACGCTCCCTGCTCGCCCGTGCCCTGTGGTTCGTCGCCGTCGGCTGGTGGGCGACGCCCGCCGTCGTCAACGCCGCGTGGTTCCTCTGTGCGACCGTCGTCGGCGCCCCTCTCGGCATCAAACTGATCAACCTCGTCCCGACCGTCCTGACGCTGAAGGAACCGCGGTCGCTCGTCGATCCCGAGGCCGCCACCGGCCAGCGATCGCTCGCCGTCCGCGCCGTCTACTTCGTCTTCGTGGGCTGGTGGCTCGGCTGGCTCTGGGCGAACGTCGCGGCCTTCCTGGCGGTCACCGTCGTCGGCCTCCCGCTCGCGATTCCGATGTTCGACCGCCTGCCGTACGTCACGTCACTCTACCGCTTCGATGGCCACAGCGAGTGACGCTTCCGCACCGCCGATCGCCCGTCACCGTGTGATCGTGGTTCCGAACGGTTTTTTGATGCGCCCCCCGTCCGACCAGTGAGGGCACGTAGCTCAGTCCGGATAGAGCGTCGGACTTCTAACCGCACGCGGTCGCGGGTGCGGGAAGCCATCCGACGGTCGTGGGTTCAAATCCCATCGTGCCCGTGACGGCGTGGCCGAGCGACAGCGAGGCCCGCCGAACTCCTCGTGGGATTTGAATCAGGGAGCGGCTTCGCCGCGACCGTGGTTCAAATCCCGTCGTGCCCGCTCACTCGTCGCTTCGCTCGTTCACGGCCACGGTGTAGCCCCGTTCGTTCGCTCCGCTCACTCACGGGACTCCCATCGTGCCCGTGGCAGTACCAACACGTCAGAATTTGGCCGTAGCGGTTTAATCCGAAATTTCGAATACGAGAGCTGTCGGACTCGGACCCCGTCTTTTCGAACGGAGTCCATCTGTTTCGAGAAACTGACCAACGTAGCCACGTACCCGTTCAGTCGAACCCGTAGCGCTTGTGCGCCTCGTCGATGTCCACGATCTCGATCACGCGGACTTCCTCGTCCGCTTCGAGTACGTCGTAGAACGCGGTGTGAGTCCGCCCGATATGCAGACGATAGAGTTCTTCTCCCTCGATCAGTAGCTTCTCTTTGTCACCAGCGCCCGAATCCGGTCTCGGATACGGATCATCCGCCAGTTTCCGGAGATTGTCCGTTACGATGCGTGTGCTCTTTTCGTCTAGCGCGGCGACGTACTCACTGGCTTCCTCCGCGAGGAGAACCTCATAACTCATCGAGCGCCGTCAGTTCGTCAGCGTCTGCTTCACGGACTTCCTTCGCTCGTTCGACGAGTCGTCGGCGCTGGTGTTCCTGGATCAGTTCCCCAAGCAGGTCGTCGTACGTCTCGCCCGCCCCCTTGAGCTCGTTCAGTTCTTTCCACCGCTCCTCCGTGACCGGGATTCGTTTGCTGGCGTTGGACATGCGTGCTGACACCTCTGTTCAATCCTTACAACGCTTACAGGCAAAAGGTTTCGGTGGACGAACTGCGTTCGCTACCATCGGGGTTACATCTCGCCAGCGAACCGGACCCCATCGTGCCCGAATCTCTTGTGGGATTTGAATCAGGATGTGAAGCGCGTGGAACGACCGTGGCCCAGGATAGAAATATCAGATAAAATCTATTAACGCCTGGGCCGCTCTGGGAAGCCACTCCCCAGTCCGCCGATTCGACGGTAGCAAATACTCATAAAAACCTTTTGAAACGTAGATTGTATAACATCTATGCAGGGGCTACCTCTACACGCTGATTCCGTGTGACAAGAACCTTCATGTGTGCCGGTTAGCATGGCTGAGTTATGCCCGCCGAATTTGAGTTCCATGCTCAACTATTTTCGGCCTTGGAGGATTACATCTCTTCGCATGATCCTGGATTTGATGGGCCAGTAGGGGAGGAGCCGACGGATAGCGGATTCATTGATATCTACCTCCCCTCAAATATCTGGGACGGCGTTGTAATCGAAGTGAAACGTGGAGATATCGACCCGCACTCTTACGAAGTAATTCAGCAAGGTCACAGATACGCTCGTGATAAGAATGTCCCCCTGTTTGTCACTGCCAATAGAACCGACGTGTTCCTCTTCAGACGAACTGAAACAGCGACTAGCATTACAGAACTTGACAGAAAACATTACGATTTGCGGCACCTCTCACTAAATGAGTTTATAGAAAAACTCCTTGAAGACGTGAAGGAGTTACAGAAAGGTCGTGGCGAGGTCTTTCAGTTTGATGATCTGATTGTTAGTCGACTCCGCAGTTTCCATACCAGTATACACCCTACGTACCGGGAACTCATCGAGCGAGAGTTCGACGAAAACGACCAATTCCATGACTTGCTTGTCGAGTGGGCACGTGAGAACGATTATCCTTTCGAGTATCCTGAGGTCGAGAATACCTTCACAATCGCCGCCCAACAGTATGCGTATCTCCTGATGAATCGGGTGGTCTTCTACGAACTAGTTAGAGAACACGATGTGGAGACCGAGAGCGGATTTCCACTAAACGAGATCTACGGCGGAATTTCACTCAACAAACTCGATCAGCATCTGGAAGACTGTTTCCAGTCGATTACGGAAGAAATCGATTACGAAGCTATTTTTAAGAATGACAGTGAGTTCTTCGAGAATGTCCCGGATAATGAGTTGACTAAAAAGCGAATCCACTCTTTCACTCGTAGTATCGAAGAAGAGCCGTTGAGGGATATTAGCGTGGACGTTGCCGGTCAGATTTATCAGGAGCTTATTCCAATCGAGGAACGGAAGGAACTCGGTCAGTTCTACACACCGGACGAGATCGGATCTATCCTCTCTGATTGGGCGATACAATCCCCGAACGACCGATTTCTCGACCCCTGTAGTGGCTCGGGATCGATTACCGTTGAAGCGTATAAACGGATGGACGAACTGGATGGCCTCACCCATGAGGAAATCATCCGAAATATTACTGCGGTGGATATCAACAAATTTCCGCTACATCTCACCGCGTTGAACCTCGCTACCCGGGATATCCACGAACCGACGAACGAACTCTTTGCGTATCACGAGGATTTCTTCGATCTCGACCCGGATACAAAGCGACTGCAAAGCAACCGCCTCGGTGTTCGGGGGGAGGGTGATGCTGGTTCTACGGATGCTATAGGAAAGTTTGACGCTACCGCCGCAAATCCTCCGTATGTCCGCCAAGAATATCTCTATCCCAATCGGGATCATTTCCGCGAACATCTGAAAGATTTTGGTCCGAGCTCGAAACAGGTCTATTATAACGGTAATAAAGAGATAGACGGCCGAAGTGATCTCTACGTTTACTTTTTAACACACGTCACTAGTTTCCTCCGTGACGGTGGCCGACTAGCGTGGATTGTTCCAACAAAGTGGATGGTTGCAGACTACGGACCGTCTCTCCAGCAATTTCTCTTCGACAACTACAAAGTTGAGGCAGTGGTTGGGTTCCGGAAACGAGTCTTCCAGAGTGCTCTCGTAGATACGGTTCTTCTGATGATGGAGAAATGTGATGATCCCGGTGAACGCAAGAATACCGACACCAATTTCGTCCGTATTAATAAACCGATCAAGCCTGACGATGCCCTTCGCGTGATTGATCGGGACTATGTGATACCTGACGACTCGTTCATGAAGATTCACAGCCGACCCAACTATCGGACGATCTCCGTGGAGCAGTCTTATTTGATGGATAATCTCGGTGACAAACTTCATCACTATATCAACGCGCCTGCTCTCTATACCGCGGTGATTGAACACAATGACACTATTCCTCTGTCCAGCGTAGCGGATATCTCACGTGGAAAAAAGACGGGTGCCAATCCGATCTTCATCCTCGACGAGGATGATATTCGGTCTCGGAATGTCGAAGAAGAGTTCCTCCGGCCCGCAATCAAGAGCGTCAAAGAAGTGTCTGGATTTGAGCATACACCCAGTGATGCAACCAAGTGGATGCTTGATATGAGCGATTATGTAGACGATGTTGTCTCCATGTCCGGATTTGGTTCAACTAGCGATACAGAAGATCGTGTGCTCAATACCCTTCGCACTGATGGATATAACGGCGTTCTATCATATCTACAATGGGCAGACAATCAGTCTTCGCGGACGAATAAATCCGTTCAGAATAATGACCCGTGGTTCAATATAGGGTCCCTCGACGATGACTTGGCACCGATTATCTGCCCTCAAGCGATGGACACCCGTTTGTTCTTCTTCAAGACGAACAATGATATCGTCCCGAGCAATCGTTTCCTCTTAGTTCATCCTCACGAGGATGCTGAACTGCTCTTGGGACTGCTAAATTCGAGCATAACAAAGATGCTTATCGAGAGTCACGGGCGGGTAACCGGGGGAGGGGCTATCAATCTCTCTGCGTCGGACCTTCGCTCACTCCGCGTGCTTAACCCCGAGTCGCTCACAGACGAACAGATTTCAACGGTGAAAGACGGGTTCGAGCGGTTAACCGAGGGCGATGACGAGGGCCTCGATGCGATCGATCGAGTTGTCATCGAGGCTCTCGATCTGGACGTCTCTGCCCGCGAAGTTCGACGGATGGCAGAGACAATCAAATTGGCTCGGAGGACAAAGGGCCAAGCGGTTGAGTCGCTTATTCAAGAACTGGATGAACTGGAAGGCCATATTGAGATGGCATTTCAGGATGACAGCCCGCAACAGCCCGGATTATCCGAATTTTAGGGAGTAGTTTTTACTCCTGCTTGTTGTTCTCTACCTTCGGTCGGCCACGATGTAGCGCTCGAAGGTCGGAGATTTTCGGCACGACGAGACGGCTTCGCCGTCTCGAACCATGCCCCTCACTCACTTCGGTCACGGGCACGGTGGCGTCCCTGCTCACACGCCATCGACGAAGTACGACCCCAGATAGCCACCGAGCGCGCTCAGTCCAACGGTGTAGGCGACGGCGATCAGACCGACGACGAGGACGGCCAGCAGGCCGCCGAATCCGAACGCCATGCCGCCGCCTCCCGGTCCACTCACCGCGAAGAACCCGAGCACGGAGACGAGAAAGAGCCCGAGAAGAAGCAGCGGCACCGAGGCGATGATCCCCGAGACGGCGCCGATACGGATGCCCTCGTCCGCGTCGGCGTCGCTCAGGTAGGCGGCGACGCCGCCACCGAGCACCGGCGAGAAGGGGATGAACGAGACGACGACGGTCACGACAGCGCCGATCAGCGCGTGGAGGGTGGAGTCGGAGACCATGCTCGCAGGCTGTGTGGGACAGGACAAATACTTTCGGCTCGTCACGACTCGGGCACCATCGACACCGTCCGAGTGTACCGCCGGACGGTGTCGCCGTCGGCGTCGCGGAGGACGACCTGGAACTGTTTCTGTCCGGTCACCGACGTCAGTTGGCTCTCGCGGACGTCGAAGTCAAAGGGCGGATCCCGATCCACCGTGATCCGCTCGCCGCCGCTCATCACGACCACGTGGTCGACGCCCTCGGATTCGGTCAGGTGGCAGTGAATCACCGCCTCGTCACCCTCGGCCGACTGCGTGCAGAGCAGATCCGGGTTGATGTCGGCGCTCGTCCCCGCCAGCGACGACTGGAAGTCGAAGACGACTGGTCCCATCGGCGTGGTCCCGAGGACCACCACGGCGGCGAGAAACAGCGCGAGGCCGGCAGTCGGGAGGCGGCGCCCGATCCGTGCGCGGCCGGCGCCGCTTCGCCGCCACCGGATCGCCAGTGGAATGACGAGGGCGTGGTGCACCGGCCCGTAGAGGATCAGCAGAAAGCCGTAGCTCATGGGGTAGTGGAGCCACGTCCACGCGGGCTGGTACGAGAGTAGGATGTTCGACGCCGACCACAGGAAGAAGCCGAAGAAGACCAGCGCCCCGCTCTTGAGGAACCGCCAGCTAAGCGAGTTGGCGTAGTAGATGGATCGCATCGTCCGCCACGCATCGCGCAGACTGTCGACGAGCCACGCCGCGGGCGACTGGATCGTTTCGTCGCGCATCGTTCTAGGTACGGATCGAACCCGCAGGGGAGTTGTGACGAACGTGTTCGGATCAGCCGGTCACCCGGATCCGGAGTCGGTCGCAGGCCCGTGCCGCTCGCCGCACCCACAGCGGCGGTGGCGCGGCACGGACGCCGCCGAGGCTCGGCCGGCCGATCCAGACGCCGACGAACGCGGCGGCCGTCGCCACCGCGGCGACGACGGCCGTCACGAACGGCCGTCCAGTAACGACGCCGTCGACGCCCCACGCGACGAACGCGACGGCGAGGAAGACGTTCGAGGTGAAGAAGGCCCGCACCGCGTGTGGGTCGTCGCCCCCTCGCGTGAACGGCCGGTAGGCGAGGCAGAAGAGTGGCGCACCGACGGCGAGGCTCCCGACGTAGGCGGGACCGGCGACCGGCACGAGCAGTCCGGCGACGGCGACGGTGCCGAGCGCGGCGGCTCGGACGGCGCGACGGACGCGCCCGAGCGTCGTCACGGCCGGAAGCGTCGCGACGCCCGCCGCGGCGAACTCGTCGCGGTAGACGACACCGAGCGCCCACGCGTGGGCCGGGGTCCAGACGAACACCAGCGCCGCCATGAGCAGCGCCGGCGCGGCGAGCGGACGTACCGCCGTCCACCCGGCCAACACCGGGAACGACCCCGCCGACCCACCGAGGACGACCCCCGTCCAGTGGCGACGCTTCAACAGGACGGTGTACAGGCCGATGTAGGCGGCGACGCCGAGCCACATGTAGCCGACCGACACCGCCGGGAGTGCCGCGAGACCGACCCCCGTTGCGACGACGAGGAGGGAGCCGCCGAACGCCAACGCGACCCGGGGGTCGAGCGCCCCGCGGGCGAGCGGGCGGTCGGCCGTCCGGTCCATGACGGGATCGATGTCGCGGTCGTAGTAGCAGTTACACGTCGCGGCGCCGCCGGCCATCCCGACCCCCGCGACGACGAACGCGGCGAGTTCGACGGGCGCCAGCCCGCCGGCCGCGAACGTCGCGCCGGTGCCGGTGAGCGCGAGGAGCGCGGCGATCCGGGGTTTCGTCAGCGAGAGGAGAGCACGGAGCACCGGCGGCTCACCCGACCTGCCAGAGCTGGCTGAGGAGATACCAGTTGAGCGCCCACATCACGACGAACACTCCGAGGAAAACCGAGGTGAGGATGAACGTCCCCCGCATACTCAGGAGGTGGTGTGGCGTGTCGTCGTGGTCCCCGCCGTCCGCGACGGCCGTGGGGCGGTCGATCGGGAGCGCACCCTCGTACCGGTCGCCTCCGAGCAGGGTGCCGACGGCGACGAGGACGAACAGCGCGCCCCCGACGATCGAGAGCAACGCGGCGATCCCGAAGATGACAAAGAGCGGTCTGGCGGCCGTGAAGCCGAACTCCGTTCCCGGGATGTCCATCACTGACGGGTGACGACGCGGAATCCCGTAGAGGATGCCGAGGTACATCATCATCAGGGAGGTGATCCCCATCGCGCCGCCGTAGAGATACGGCTGGACGACCGCGATCGGCCGGGCGATCCACTCGCGGCCGAACACCAGACGCAGGACGTAGTAGCCGAGCCCCATGAACGCGAGCGTGGTGCCCGTGGCGACGGTCGCGTGGAAGTGGCCCACGGTCGCCAGCGTGTTGTGCCAGGTCATGTTGAGCTGCATCTGGCCCATCATGACGCCGGTGATACCGCCGAGGAAGCCAAAGAGGACGATCGAGAGGATCGTCGCCGAGAAGCCGGGGTCTTTCCACGGCGCCGACCAGAGCCAGCCGAACGTGCCGCCCCCTTCGCCGCGCTTTCGCCGACCGATCTCCAACCCGGCGGGGATGGCGAAGGCGTGGATCATGCTCGCGATCACCGCGCCGTAGGCGGCGTAGGAGGTGTTCCAGACCCGCCAGGCCGCCGAGACGCCGGGGTCGGACATCAGGTGGTGGGCCGCGCCCATATTGATGAAGAAGAGATAGAGGACGAACGCCGACCGCGACACCTTCTCGCTTGCTACCTCCGCGCCGCCGACGACGTGGGTCATGAAGTACCACACGGAGATCATCGCCAGCAGGTTGATCTGCTGGCTCCCGTGGCCGACGATCCAGTACATCTGCCGGTACCACGCGGCGTCGATGTGTTCGACCAGCCCGATCCGCCAGAAGAGGGTCGGCACGTAGGTGATGAGACCGCCGACGATGGCCTCCGCGGCGACGATGGACGTGATGAACGCGCCGAAGGCGACGAGCGGTAGCGTCGTCCCCGGATGTTCCCGTTTCTCGTGCCAGATCGTCGCGAGGAACGGCAGCGCCGCCACCAAGGCCCCGGCCAGGAACACCACCACGCCGAGATAGAACCACGGCGAGGACGGCAAGGGCGCGTAGGACGTCAGAAGTGGCGCCTGATCGGGCTGTTCGGTCAGCCAGATGGCGACGTTGATCGTCACCGCACCCCCGAGCATCAGCCCGTAGCCCGTCTTCGCCACTCGCGGGAGCGACAGCGGTCGGCCGAGAACGTACGGCCCGCCGACGTAGAGGATGGCGATCTCCATGAAGATCATCCAGAAGATCAGCAGGTTCCACGCGTGGATGCTCAACACGGTGTAGAACGCCCCGGGCGCCAACAGTCCGACGAGTTCCCACCGCGTCAGCGCGACGAGGATGGCGAAGACGCCGCCGATCAGGAGCGCGAGGATGGCCGTCAGGCCGAACAGCTTCACCATCTCCTCGGCCGACCGGTGGATCCGCAGCCCGGTCACCGAACAGTCACGGTACCCCTCGTCGTCGTAGGTGAACGTTCCGAACCCGAACATCTCAGGTAACCTCCACGACGCCTTTCATCCCGAGCGGGAGGTGTGGCTCGCAGTAGTACGTGTACACGCCTTCGGTTTCGAACGTGTGTTCGACGCTGAACCCGTCGTTCTCGATGCTCCCGTGGCCACCCCACCCCGCACCGTCGGGCGCCGACTCCACGAGGACGTTGTGGGTCGGCGACGCCCACTCGAAGCTGACGGTCGTCCCCGGCGAGACGACGACGGCCGCCGGATCGTAGACGTACTCGCCGTCGGGGCCGACGGTTATGGTCACCGCGTCGGTCCCCGTGGCGTCGGTCGGCGACCCGTCCCAGTTGCTCGCCGCGCCGCCGCGTGCGTCGTCGGTGAGCCAGCCGTCGTAGGCGGCGTCGCTCCCGCCGCCGTCCGCGGCCGTCTCGGCCGTGTCCGGCACCTCCTCGCGCACCTCGAACGTCGCGTGCATGGTGCGGTGGCCCTCGCCACAGAACTCGTTGCAGACGACGTGGTAGGTGCCCGGCTCGTCGAACTGCATCGGCACCTTCCACTCGTAGCCCGGGAGCATCTGGAGCGAAAGCTGCTTGCTCAGCGTGTCCTCCTGTCGGACCGAGAACCCGTGTTGGACGTCGTACGTGCCGAGGTGGAAGGTGTACTCCGTCCCCGTCTCCAGCACGGCCGGGAGCCCGTCGAAGGCGTACCGCAACGCGCCGACGTACACGTCGGTTCCCGGCGGGACGAGGCCGGCGTCGACCTCGCCGGCGGCCGACTTGTACTCGTCGACCTTCTCGCGGTAGGCCGCCGTCGAGAGCTTGAGCGTCTCGCCGACCTGATTTTGCTCGCCGAACTGCATCCAGCCGGCCATCCAGCCGAACAGCGTCACCGCCCACGTTCCGGACAGCCCGAGCCAGATGGTCTCGCGCCGGTTCACCTTCTCGTTCCACCAGTTCCCCTCCGGTGGTTCGATGGGTGACTTCATCATCCCGGCTTGACCGACATCAGGTCGATCAGGCCCCACACGATGTACGAGAGCGTGAAGTACAGCAGTGCGGCGCCCGCCAGCAACCACGGGCTCTCGAGTAACTGCTGGGGCCACGGTTCCCCCGACGTGTCGCTCGACTCCTCCGTTACCATGTGCCACGGTACGGGGATCGACCGCGTGTGTCTAGGCACGAACCTGTTCGTGTCGCTTCGCAGCGACCGGGAATCGGCCCGTTACCCCCGCCGCTCGATGACGCGTTTCGCCGCCGTGGCCTTCTCCTTCCAGCCGTAGCCCGACTCGTAGACGTGTCGCTTCTTCTCGACTAGCGCCTCGGGAGTGGCCTCCTCGAAGCCGCCACGGTCCCACGCGCCGCTCTCTCGGAGCCACTCGACGACGTTCGCCTTCGTCTCCGCCCAGGAGAGTCCGACCATCTCGTACCACGCGATCATCGCGAAGACGGCGTTGTCGTGACAGCCGGGGACGCTCCCGCGTTCGTACACCGTCTTGATCGGATCGTGGGTCGGTACGGACACCGCTTCGCGGTACTCCTCGGCCGGGAGGAGGCGGAGACGGTCGTTCGAGTCGTCGACGCGACCGTCGCGCCGGAGGCGCTCCAGCGCCGCATCTCGAAGCGGTCCCCACTCTTCGACCGCCTCGGCGACCGCGTCCGCGTCGATCACGCCGCCGGAGAGCACCGCCACCACGTCGACGTAGGCGGCCTCCACGTCGGTCCACGGCGTCCCCTCGAACCGACAGTCGGCGTCGTGGAGGCTGTTTGTCGTCCGGCAGTCGGGACAGGGGTAGTCGAACGTCGGCACTGGTGAGGGGTCGGGTGGCGCGAACTTAGGTCGTGCGGTTGCGAGAATCCGCTACTCGATGTGTCCTTCCCGCCGCAACTGATCGGCTTCGGACTTCTCGTAGCGCCACGAGATGTCGGCCTTCTCGTCTTGCCAATCCCAGGGTTCGACGAGAACCACGTCGTCCTCTCGGATCCAGATGCGCTTCTGCATCCGGCCGGGAATGCGCGCCGTGCGCTCTGTCCCGTCCGCACAGCGTACTTTCACCCGGTTCGCACCGAGCATATCCGTTACGACGGCGAACACCTCGTCGTCGTCGGGCATTCGCAGGTCCTTTCGCCCGCCGTTTTCGTTCTCGCTCATGGGCGTGGATTCGTGAGCGTGAGGTTTAAAGCCGCCGACGTACCGGCCATCGGCGCTCTCGCCGGCGATCAGGCGTCGGTGTCGGCTGCTCGAAGTTTCTTGCGTCCCGGCGCGATGAGGTCGTCCAGGTACGTCGCCAGCGCCCCCTTCGCGTCCGCCGGGTGCAACTCGCCGGACTCCAGGTCCGCCGCTAGCGACTCGTAGTCCTCGTACGCCAGGTCGCCGCCGTACTCCGCCGGACGCTCGACGACGACGGTCTCGAACCGCGGGAAGACGTGGTACTCGAAGATCTGGAGGACGGGGTTCTCCCGCTCCCGTCCCTGCCCGTCCGGATCGGGGTCCCGCGTCGGCGGGCAGTACGCCGACTCGACTTTCTCCTCGATATCTTCCGTGGTGTCCTCCATCGAGATGGAGACCCCCTCGCTCGCGGACATCTTCCCGATCCCCGTCTGGAGGTCGGCGATCAGCGGCGTGTGCAGACAGGTTGGCGCCTCCTCGCCGATCTTCGGCAGGGTGTCGCGGGCGAGCATGTGGACCTTGCGCTGTTCCATCCCGCCGATCGCGAGGTCGACGTCGAGGTAGACGATGTCGAGCGCCTGCATCAGTGGGTAGACGGCCTGGGAGACGGTCACCGCGTCGCCGCTTTTGATCTCGGCCATCGCCCGCTCGGCCCGCGAGATGGTCGTCTCCAACTCCAGTGCGTGCAGATCCAGCACGTACTCGCGGTCGAACTGGAACTCGGAGCCGTAGACGAACTCCGTCGACGTCTCCTCGAGGCCGTACGCGAGGAACTGCGCTTGCATCCGCTCGGCCGTCTCGCGAATCTCCTCGAAGGTCCCCTTGTCGTTGAGGTAGGCGTGGACGTCCGCGAGCAGGACCGTCACCTCGAATCCGGCCTCCTGCAGGTCGATCAACTTCGTCGCGGTGAGCATGTGGCCGATGTGGAGCACGCCCGACGGCTCGTAGCCGACGTACGCGCGCTTGCCCTCCGGATCGTCGGCCAACGCTTGCCCCTCGTCCTCGGTGACCACCTCGGTCGCGTTCCGGGTGATCCGCTCGTAGACGTCCATACCCTAGCAGGCGGGGGCGCCGAAATATGACTTCTGCTTACGATCCCGGCAGGATGTCGCCGAGCGCCGCACCGACGCTCATCGGCACGAACGCTACGACGACGTTGGCGAAAGCCAGCGCTGGCGTCCCCCAGTCGACCCGTCCCCACCCCGTCAACAGGACGACCGCCATCGTGAGCGAGACGCCGACGACGCCGGCGAGTCGTCGTGGAATCACCCCGAAGATGGGCTTGTGGATGCGGACGTCTTGAAAGTCGGCGACGTAGATGATTCCGACGACGAGGCCGACGCCGAACAGGATCGTCCCGCCGAAATAGAGGGGTCGGTCGACCAGAAACGCACCCACCTCCTGGGTTCCGCCCTCGACGGCCATCGGGACGCCGAACAGGAAGCTCCCCAGCAGCGCCTCCGCGAGGTCGCCACGGTCGTATCCTCGGATCACGCGGCCGAACGGGCTCGCGACCGCGCTCGCCGCCATCGCCACGCGCATCGTCTCGCGCACCTGCTCGCGGGCGGCCGGCGTGTCGACGAGGTCCTCCAACTCCTCGAGTTCGTCGAAGAGGTCGCTCATGTCCGCCGACTCCTCGCCGTCGGGAGCCGTACGTGACGCGTCTTCGTTCATACCCCACCATCTCGACCGAGGCTCAAAGTCGTCGGGGTCGGGAGGAACGGCCGTCAGGCCGTCTCAGCGACGGTGGCCAGCACGCGTTCGAACCGCGCGCGAACGTCGGCGGCGACGTCGTCGAACGCGGGATTCTCCGCCACCTCCAGCAGCCGTTCCGGGTCGACGGCGCGCACGGCCACGGCACCCTCGTCGGTCTCGTAGACGACGACGTTACACGGGAGCAGCGCCCCCACTTCGGCCTCCGCACCCAACGCCTCCCGCGCCAACCGTGGGTTACAGGCGCCGAGGATTCGGTACTGCCGGAAGTCCTCGTCGAGTTTCGCCGCGAACGTCTGCTGCACGTCGATGTCACAGAGGACGCCGAAGCCTTCGTCTTCGAGCGCCTCGACCGCCGCGGCGACGACGGCGTCGAACTCTCCGTCCACTTGCTCGTTCATTGTATAGGACATATATCACAATACTACGCACCCGACGGGGATAGCCGTTGTGTCGCGTCCGGTCGGCGGTGAGACAGACACACTCGCCAGTCGCGTCACCGTCGGCGTCGGCAGTGAGCCGTCAGTCGCCGCTCTCGGCCCGATGTTCGCTGATGATCTGGTCGACCATCTCGGATTTTCGCTCCTTGGACCGCTCCGTGGCGCGGCGCTCCCAGTCCTCGACGGCGACTGCCACCTCGCTCTCGCGGGCGACGGCGAGTTCGTCCACCTCCTGGATCGTCACGTCGGCCGCGGACGCGACGGGGACGTCGGCCTCGAACAGCACCTCGTCGGCGGCGTCGGAGAGGTTGCCGTCCCGGAGGACGACGCGGGGCTCGACGGCCGCGAGTCGCTCGGCCGTCGAGCGCCCGGCGCCGCTGGCGTCGCGGAGATAGATCACGTCGCCCGCGGCGAGGCCGTACGCCTCCTCGGCGGCGGCGATGGCGTCCCGGGTGAACTGCTCGATCACCTTCACGGGCACGAGGTCACGACCCTCGGAGACGTCCGCGAAGTCGGAGTGGTCGAGCTTCCAGAGCGTCTTCAGCCGCTCCAGCTTCGATTCGAGTTCGTCGGCGCGTTCGCGCTCCTGATCGCGCTCGCGTTCGAGTCGGTCGGTCTCGCGCTGGAGACGGTTCACCTCGCGGCGCTCGCGGGCCTCGCGGCGCTCCTCGCGACGGGCGTCGGAGAGTTCCTCCTCGTACTCCGCGATTCGCTCGTCTTTCTCCGTCAACTGGGACTGCAGATCCTCGACCCGTGACTCCAGCCGGTCGACCTGCCGTTCGAGGCGCTTGATCCGGCGTTCCTCCGGCGAGAGCTCCCGCGGTTCGTGGCTCGACTCCTCCTCGTCGCCGTCGTCGTCCTCGCTCAGGTCGCGAAGGACGGCCTCGACGGAGGCTTCGCCGGTGATCACCCGGTCGATCACCTCGCCGCGGTCGAACTGCGGCGGCACCTTGTGACTGATTCGCTCGAACCGATCCTCGTAGGCGTCGAAGGCAAAGAGTGCGGCCGCCAGCGCGTCGCGTTCGTGGTCGTTGTCGTAGCCGTGCTCTCTGGTTCGGTGCAGTTTCTCGTCGACCGGGAGGTCGGCGGCGGGCTCCCACCCCGCGGCGTCGAAGCTCCGGCGGAACTTCTCGACCGTCTCGGGCATCGGCTCCACGTCGGCGGCGACGACGACCGGCCTGCCGCGTTCGACGAGCCACTCGATGACGGCCGCGGTGTCCGCGGTCCGCGTGGAGTAGACGTCGAGTACGTCGCCGTCGAGGGAGACGACGGCCGCCGCCGTGGTCGTCCCGGGGTCGATGCCGACGATGACCCGATCCCGCCGTTTCACCAGGGGTTCGAACTCGATGCCGTCGCGGCGCTCGCGCTCGATTTCGATCCGGGTGTCGCCGGAGCGCTCGCGACCCACCGGAATCTCCTCGGGCGCCGCCTCGACGGTGAAGACCGCGTTGGCGTAGCCGCCGTACTTCTCGGTCACGTCGCGCTCGTAGTCGAGGTTCGCCTCGTCGAGTGCGCGCTCCACTTCGCGAGTGCGCGTCTTCACGCTGCCGTGGATGCGCCGCGTGTACCGGTCCTGACTCCAGCCGCCCTTGCCCGTCGAGCGCCCGCGCGAAACCTTCACGGTCGTCGTGTCGGCGAAGGCCGTCACCTCGTGGCCGACGTTCGCGGCGGCGAGGCGGGCCGCCGCCTCCGCCTCCTGCATCGGCTTCTTGCCGTACGGGACGCCGTGACGCGAGGCGACCCGGGAGAGGGGCTCGGGGCGCTCCGCGCCGGTCACCTGTACGAGCCGGGTCCCGTCGGGGAGCCACCGCAGAAAGCGCACGAGGTCGTCGCTATCCGTCGCGAGTTCGTAGACGTTGTCCGTCGCGAGGATGGCGGGTTCCTCGCGCTCGACCAGTCGCCGGAGCTTCCGGAAGGACACCACGTCCCGGTCGACGTTCTCACCGTCGTAGGCGACGGTCGCGTAGGACGGGGCGTCCCCGCGGACGTCGCCGCTCTGTACGTCGACGCCGAACACCAGCGCGTCGAGCGCACTCGTCCGGGCGTTCACACGCCGGGGTTGGTGGGCGCAGGATAAATACTCCACGGCGAGGGGGGCACCCAGTCTGGCCCGCTTCACACCCTCTCACCGCCCCGCATCTCGTTCGCTGGGCGGCGAGCCGTCCCGTCAGTCGGGGTACGGAATCTCGACGGTCTGTCCGTCGCTCGCGACGAAACACTCGCCGTCGAACGCCTCCCGTGCCTCGCGTTCGAGGCGGTCCCAGCGCCCGGCGTAGCGCGAGGAGACGTGTGTCAACGCCAGGCGTTCGGCGCCGGCACGAGCGGCGACATCCCCCGCCTCGCGGGCGGTCGCGTGGCCCGTGTGGCGCGCCCGGTCGCGTTCGTCGTCAGCGAACGTCGCGTCGTGGATCAGGAGGTCCGCGCTCGTCGCCACCTCGACCACCGCGTCGACCGGCCGGGTGTCGCCGGTGTAGACCAGTCGCCGACCGGGCCGTGGCTTCCCGACGACCTGTTCGGGGTCGATCACGCGTCCGTCGTCGAGTTCGACCGCCTCGCCGTCGTGGAGACGGCCGAACTTCGGCCCGACCGGCACGCCCAGTTCCTCGGCGCGTTCGCGGTCGAAACGCCCCGGGCGGTCGTCCTCGACGAGGGCAAAGCCCATCGACGTGGTGCGGTGTTCGGTCTCGACGGTCCGCACCTCGAAGTCGTCGGCGGCGTACGCGACGGATCCGGGCGTCACCTCGTGGACGCGGACGGGGAAGCCGGGCTGGTGGCCGGCGGCGTGGACCAGGTCGCGCACCTCGTCCCGGGACCGCGGCGGGACGTGGATGGCCAGCGCGTCGGTGCGGTCGTTGAAATCGAGCGACTGGATCAGACCGGGGATACCGAGGACGTGGTCGCCGTGGAGATGCGTGACGAAGATGTGTGAGACGTCGAAGCCAGTGCCGAAGCGCATCATCTGGCGTTGGGTTCCCTCACCGCAGTCGAACAGGAGGCGTTCGCCCTCGCGGTTGACGAGGACGGCGCTCGGCGCCCGCTGGGTCGTCGGAACCGCCCCGCTGGTGCCGAGAAACGTCACGCGCATCGACATACGTCGACGTGCGGGCGGGGGCGATAAACCCGTGTCGGTGCGCGACGGCTTTATACTGTGCCGTGAACGATCGACAGCTGTGCGATCGAGCGACCGCGATCGATCGACGGCCGTCGTCTCCTTCGCCGTCCTCGGTCTCGGGTTCCTGGCGATGGGCCTCGACCTCCCGTGGTTCTGGCTGATCTGGGTCGTCGGCTTCGCCGTCGGCGTCCCTCTCGTGAGACGGCTCCGGAGCCCCGATCCGTCGAGCGCGCCGACACCCGACGACGAGCGCGTGGACGCGGCGCTGGCGACGCTCCGTGAGCGGTACGCCCGGGGCGACCTCTCCGAGGCGGCCTTCGAGGCGAAACTGGAGCGGCTCCTGGAGACGGAGACGCCGGAGGCGGCCCGCAACCGCGATCGGTCGGCGGAGCGCCAGTCACCGCCCGACCGGGAGACCGAGCCCGAGACGTAGGGATTCTTACCCCCCGACCGACTAGAGGCCGGCGATGGACGCTCCCCTGTGGACGGAGACGCACGCGCCGAGCCTCGCCGACCTCCCACAGGCGTCGGTCCGCGACCGCCTCCGACGGGCGGTCGACGAGCCCATGAACCTCGTCGTCCAAGGACCGCCCGGTTCGGGGAAGACCGCCGCCGTCCGGGCGCTCGCCGACGCCGCACACGAGGACGAGACCGACCTGATCGAGATCAACGTCGCGGACTTCTTCGACCGAACGAAAACGGAGATTCGCGAGGACCCCCGGTTCGAGGGGTTTCTCGCCGGCCGCTCTCGCATGGCGAAACGCGACATGATCAACCGCGTGCTGAAGGAGTCGGCGAGTTACGCCCCGGTTTCCGGCGACTACAAGACCATCGTCCTCGACAACGCGGAGGCGATCCGCGAGGACTTCCAGCAGGCGCTCCGGCGGGTGATGGAGCGCCACCACCGCACCACGCAGTTCGTGATCGTCACGCGACAGCCGTCGACGCTCATCGCACCCATCCGGTCGCGGTGTTTCCCGGTCCCCGTCCGGGCACCGACGGCCGCCGAAATCGAGTCGGTCGTCGGGGGGGTCCTCGACGCCGAGGGCGTCGACCACGACGACGACGGCCTGGAGTTCGTCGCCGGCTACGCCGACGGCGACCTTCGGAAGGCGATCCTCGGCGCCCAGACCGCCGCCGTCGAGGCCGGCGAAGTGACGATGACGGCCGTCCACGAGACGCTCCGGGACGTGGGCCACGACGACGACCTCGCGTCGATACTGGCGGCGGCCGAGACCGGCGACCTCTCCGAGGCCCGCTCGACCGTCGGCACGTTGCTCGACGACGAGGGCTACGACGGGCAGTCGCTGCTCGTCGACCTGCTGGACGCCGCGCGCAAGCGCTACGACGGCGAGACGCTCGCCCGCCTCCACCGCCTCGCGGGTGAGGTGGATCACGATCTGGTGACCGGTACGGACGACCGCCTCCATCTCACGCACCTGCTCGCGACGTGGGGGACAGGCGCTGACGGATGAGCGACCCCTCGCTCCCGCCGTCGTTCTCGCTCGCCCCCGGCGCCCGGCGATTCGCCCTCCCGCCGCTGCTCGCGGCCGTCCCGCTCGCCGTCCTGGCGCCGCCACTCGGCGCCGCCGCGATCGCGCTCGGCGGGTTCGTGATCTGGTTTTTCCGCGACCCCGAGCGAACGCCGCCGCCGCGTGGCGTCGTCGCCCCCGCCGACGGTCGGGTCTCGGTCGTTCGCGAGGAGGACGGCCGACTCCGCGTCGGCGTGTTCATGAACGTCACCGACGTCCACGTCCTCCGGGCGCCGATGGACGGGTCGGTCGAGGCGGCCACGCACCGCCCCGGCGCCCACCGTCCCGCGTTCACCAAGGAGTCCGAGCGCAACGAACGGGTCGACGTGGCTCTCGACAGCCACGACGTGTCGATGATCGCCGGCTGGTTCGCCCGGCGTATCTACCCCTATCTCGCCGCCGGCGACTCGGTCTCCCGCGGCGACCGGATCGGCCACATCGCCTTCGGGAGTCGGGCCGACGTACTCCTGCCGGCCGCGTACGACCGCGCGGATCTGCTCGTCGCCGAGGGGGAGCCGGTCCGCGCCGGCGAGACGGTCGTGGCGCTCCGCCGTCGCGACGACCGCCGCTCGGACGCCGAGACGGCCTAATCCCGCCGTAGCAGGTGGACGTGCCGCGTGAGCGATCGGTGTACTCGCCGCCGGAAGCTCCCCTCGACGCTCCAGCCGGCGGCGTCGGCCGCCGTCGCCCACGACCGGTCGGCGACGACGACCGCCCGCGGTGCCACTCGGGCCGCCTCCGCGAGCGCACCGGCGACGAGGTCGGCGAGTGTGTGTCGAGCGATCTTCGACTGGCGACCGTACGGCGCGTCGAAGACGACACCGTCGACCGCGTCGTCGGCGAGCGGGAGGTCCGTCGCGTCGCCGCGAAGGAGGTGTGCGTCGCCGTCGAGGTAGGCACGGCAGTTCTCGCGGGCGCCCCGGACCATCTTCCGCTGGGCGTCGACGCCGACGGGGCGGGCGCCGGCCAGCCCCGCCTCGATCAAGGTGCCACCCGTCCCGCACATCGGATCGAGGATCGTCGCTCCCGGGCGGGCACCGGCGAGGTTGGCGAACGCGCGGGCGTCGAGCGGGGCCATGCTACCGGGCTGGAAGAACGGGCGGTCGGTGGGGCGACGGTCGCCGTAGTCGCGGACGCTCTCGGCGACCAGCCACCCCACGAGACAGGCGTCGCCGGCGAAACACGCCCTGAGCTCGTGGTCGGGGTCGTCGAGGTCGACGGCGAATCCGCGGTCGACGAGTGCCGTCCCGAGGGCGCGTTCGGCACGGCGGGTGTCGACACCCGCCGTACCGCGGACGTCCCGGGCCCGGACGGCGACGGTCCCGGTCCGGTCGATTCCGGCCGCCTCGACGACCGCCCGCGCGGCGTCGACGCTCGCCTCACTCCGCCCGAGCAGTCGGCTGGCGCGGTGTGTGTACGCGAGCGTCCGGAGGCGGTCGGCGTCGACGCCGCGGGCGGTCGCGAGGCCGGGCGCGACCACCTCGACCCCCGTCGCCGCACACGTCGCCTCCCGTGCCGCGAAGGCGTCGTCCTCGCCCGCCAGTTCGAGTCCGTACACGTCCCGCCGTCCGCCCGCCGCCGACATGAGGCTACCGAACCGGCCGCCGAGAGCTATCAGCGACCTGCACCAATCTTTTTAAACCTTAAATACGACACTTAAGTCGTCACATGACCGATCCCAAGGAGACGATCAACATCGAGAACGTGGTGGCTTCTACCGGAATCGGACAGGAACTCGACCTCCAGAGCGTCGCGATGGACCTCGAGGGTGCGGACTACGACCCCGAGCAGTTTCCCGGCCTCGTCTATCGCACGCAAGAGCCCAAGTCGGCGGCGTTGATCTTCCGGTCGGGGAAGATCGTCTGCACCGGCGCGAAGTCGACGGCCGACGTCCACGAGAGCCTGCACATCGTCTTCGACAAACTCCGCGATCTCGAGATCAGCGTCGACGACGACCCCGAAATCGTCGTCCAGAACATCGTCACGAGCGCCGACCTTGGTAAAAACCTCAACCTGAACGCCATCGCCATCGGGCTGGGCTTGGAGAACATCGAGTACGAACCCGAGCAGTTCCCGGGACTCGTCTACCGCCTGGACGACCCCGACGTGGTCGCCCTGCTGTTCGGCTCGGGCAAACTCGTCATCACGGGCGGGAAACAGCCCGAAGACGCCGAGGAGGCCGTCGACGTCATCGTCTCGCGTCTCGAAGAGCTCGGACTGCTGGGATAGCTCTCCGTCGCCAGATGGTTCTCATGCCCCTGCAGACCGGCGTCGATTCCGCGTCGCCGCTCGCCGTCGCCGGCACCGCCGCGCTGTTCGCGCTGTTTCTCTCGATCACCGCCCACCTCGCTGCCAGGAACGTCCTCGGTGACGTGTCGGTCCGTGGGGCCTTTCTCGTCGGCCCGCTCCCCGCCGCCATCGCCGTCGTCGCCGCGGCGCTTGACCTCCCCTCACTCCCCGCCGTCGTCGTCGCCGTCGTCGTCGACGCGGCGCTGATCGGGTACGTCTACGACCTCGATCGGCGACTGACCGCCGGCGTCACCGGCATCCACGCCGTCATCAGCGTCATCCTCGGGAGCGTCCTCTTCGCGCTCTACGCCCTCGCGCTGTCGGCACCGGGCTAACCGAACGCCCGCACCGCGTCCCGGGCGCTCCTGACGGCGAGGGTGCCGAGCACGCAGGCCACGCCGACGCCCACGCCGAACGTCGCCGCCTCGCCGTTGCCAGCGACTAGCCCCCCCGCGTACAGCAGGATGCCGACCCCGCCACCGCCCGTGAGGACCGAGTCCGCGGCGTCGAGCGGCGATTCTGTCGACGGAAGCTGCCACCGGCCGACGGTGCGTGAGCTCATACCGCGGTGTACGGTACCTACTCACACTAATCTTTCCCATACGTTCATTATGTTATTGAGTTGAATATATTCGCCGGGACGGCAACCCATATGAGACGCCGCTGCCCACGTGACGGTATGGGTCTCCTGTGGAACGACGCCGAGCGCCGCCCTCGGGCGCTCCTCCGGGTGTTTCTCCTGATCGTCGTCGCGGCCCTCCTCGCCGTCGGGACGAGCGTCGGCGCGACCGTCGGCTTCGGGCCGCTCCGGTCGTGGATCGGGAGGGCGTTCGGCGAGGCCGCTGCGGAGACTGCCGGCGCCGTCATCGGCGTCGCCCTCACGGGCGGGATGGTCACGCTGGCCGTACTGATCGCCGGGCGGTACGTCGACCGGCGGCGCGCGCGTGATTTCGGCCTGCGGCTGGACCGCGGCTGGTGGCTCGACTACGGGTTCGGCCTCGCCCTCGGCGCCGGCCTGCTGACGCTCGTCTTTCTCGTCTCCCTCGTCGCCGGATGGGCGCGGATCACCGGAACGCTCCAGCCACGCTCCGGCTTCGCCGTCCGCTTTGCCGGCCTCGTCGCCGTCTTCGTCGTCGTCGGCGTCTACGAGGAACTCCTCCTGCGGGGGTACCTCCTGACGAACGCCGCGGAGGGGCTCGTCGGCTCGTTCGGCGAGCGCGGTGCCGTCGTCGTGGCGACCCTCCTCTCCTCGCTCGTGTTCGGCATCGCTCACGCCAACAACCCGAACGCGACGGCCCTCTCGACGCTCGCCATCGTCGTCGCGGGCGTCATGCTCGCCGCCGGCTACGTCCTGACCGGCGACCTCGCAGTCCCGATCGGCCTGCACACGACTTGGAACCTGTTTCAAGGCGGCGTCTACGGCTTCCCCGTCTCCGGCCTGGGCGTCGGCGCGAGCGTCGTCGCCGTCGAGGAGACGGGACCGGATCTCGTCACCGGCGGCGCGTTCGGTCCGGAGGCGGGCCTTCTCGGTCTCGGGGCGATGGTCGTCGGGACGGCCGCCATCGCCGCCTGGGTCCGGTGGCGAACGGGCGCGCTGCGGATCGATCCGGCGGTGACGACACCCGAACTGCGGACGGGCAACGACGACGAATCGGGGCCTGTCGACGCCGACCGGTGGGAGCCGTCGCCGGGCGATCGGGACTAGGCCGGCTCCGGTCCCGTGACCTCGGTGTTCCCGCCCCGCAGTCAGCGTGTCAGACACCCCGCATCCCACAGGAACAGCAGCGTGAACACCGAAAAGAACACGATGACCGCGACCAGTCTCGGGACGCTCCCGGGTGCGGGGCTCCCCTCGAAAGGGAGGATCGCGACCGTGGCGACGAGCAGTGAAACGAGCAGGGACAACTTGACGAACGCGCGGCCCGTGTTCGTGTCCCCGGTCATACAGTGTGTCTGTGTCCGTTCCCGCGGCGTCGACGGCGGGGGGTCGCGACGAGGTCGGCGTCACGCCGGACCGCGACGGCGGCCTCCCCGCGGGATGGAGCTACTCGACCAGCCGCTCGATTTCGGTGACGAGGATGTCGCTCGCCCCCATCGCCTTGAGGTCGTTGATGACGCCGAAGACGGATCGCTCCTCGACGACGGCGTGGACGGCCACGTCGTCGCTGCCCGCCACGTCCATCACCGTCGGCCCGCCCATCCCCGGCAACACGTCCCGCACGTCGTCGAGGCGCTCCTCCGGGACGTTCAACATCACGTATCGCCTGTCCTCGGCCGCGAGGACGGACTCGAAGGCCGTCACCAGTTGCTGGACCTTCTCGTCGTCCACCGCGTCGGGGTGAGCGAACAGGCGAACCGAACTCGACAGGACCTCCTCGATTTCGGCCAGGCGGTTCACCCGGAGGGTCGTCCCCGTCGACGTGATGTCGACGATGGCGTCGGCCATGTCGACGTGGGGGGTCAGCTCCGTCGCCCCCGTCACCTCCACCACCTCGGCGTCGACGCCACGGCCGTCGAAGAACTCGCGGGTGATCCGCGGGAACTCGGTGGCGACGGTTCCCCCTTCGAGGTCCGCCACCGTCTCGATCCGCCCGTCCTCGGGCGCGGCGACGACGAGTCGACACCGGCCAAAGTCCAGATCGAGCAGTTCGACCAGGTCGTGGCCCGACTCGCGGACCTGATCGAGTCCCGTGATCCCGACCGCCGCGGCGCCGTCCGCGACGTACTCCGGGATATCCGCCGCGCGGGCGAACAGGGCGGTCACGTCGGGGTCGACCGTGTCCGCGTAGAGTTTGCGGTCCGCGCCGCCTTCGAGGTGGAGGCCGGCGCGTTCCAGCAGGTCGATCGAGGGGTCGTGCAGGCGGCCCTTGTTGGGGACGGCGATGCGCATCGTTTCACGTTGCTCGTCCCCGGGGCAATTGCCTTTCGGGTGCGAGGCCTCGTGGTAGCGCGGCGGACGGCGGACCCCGACTACCCCGTCCGCAACGCGTTGGCGACGCGTTCGCTCGCCCGCGGCGTCGCCCGCGCCCGCGACTCGATGGTCAGGTACGTCGCGGCGTCGTTGCGGAGCCAGGATGCCCGGACGCGCTCCGACGCATCCAGTAGTTCCTCGTCCGCCCACCGCAGTTGCTCGGCGAGTTCGGCGGTCGAGTGTCGCGTCAGCGCCGGCTCCGCGGGCGACGCTTCGGCGGTCCGCAGCGCTTCGACGGCGGCCGTCCGCAGGGCGCCCATGTCCGCGGCCGACCCGATGGCGAACGTCTCTCCCTCGCGGACTCGCTCGCGGAGGGAGACGAAGGCCTCCAGCGTGACGAAGGAGGCGTGTGCCCACGTCAGCGCTTCGGCGGGCGCCGTGTCGGCCCACCCCTCGTCTTCGTCCGCCGGATCGATCGGCTCGAAGAGTTCTTCCAGCGCCTCGGCGGCCGGTGTGTCCTCGACGTCGACCCCCTCGATCCGCCAGGGCTCCTGCCGGTCGACCGACCTCAGGGCGTCCTGTTCGTCTTCGAACGCCTCGTGCAGTCGCTGTCGGGCGTCGACCAGTCGCGGCCGACGGTCGACGGGGTCGTCGAGCGTCGCCGTCAGCCGGTCGTAGAGGTGGGCGGCGTCCTCGACGGCGACGCGTGCACGCTCGACCTCCTCGGCGATTTCGCCGACGCCGAGCGGGTTGCCGGGACGGTAGCGGTGCGGTTCTCCGATGGCGATGTCGCTCCGCCCGGATGCGATGCGGTCCTCGATGGCGGTGTGGACGAGCGTCGCCTCGACGGGATCGGCGCCGACGTACTGCCACCGTTCCCGGAGTGTCCGCCGGTTCGCGCGGACCGTCTCGGCCTCGTCCGCGAGGTCCTCTCGGGTCAGCCCCGCGTCGATGGCGCGCCACGCGCCGGCGGCGAAGCGGGCGTCGGCTCGGGCCTCCGCGAGAGCCTCCAGTCGCTCGAACGGGGTCGACGCCTCGGTCGCCGTCGAGAGGCTCTCGGCGGCGCGTTCGCGGGCCCGGCGCACTTGCTGGCGGATCGCGCCGTTGGGAATCTCCTCGGAACCGAGCGACGCGGGCACCGAATCGAGGAGCCGGCGCGCCCGACGCTCGGTCGCCGTGAGGTGCTCCGAGCCGATATCCAGGGGGAGGCGCCGTGGAAGCGCCGGCACCGCGTCGTCGACGAGCGCCCGGATCGCGGCGCCGTCGAGTTCGACCGTCTCCGGGCCCGAAGCGAACGGGGTCGCGTCGCTACAGCCAGCAAGCGCACCGAGGCAGGCGAGCGCGCCCCGTCGGGTGAGCTCGGCCATCAGCGACCACCGGCGCTCTCGTTGGCGTCGTCGTCCCGCCCTCGGAGTTGTTCGTTGCGCCGCTCGCAGCTGCCGGAGCCGCGACTCGACCCGTAGCCGCTCACGTCGCTCGGGTCGAACGCCTCGGGAATCCGAATCAGCGTCACCAGGACGTCGCGGGCGTCAGTCTCGCAGGCCACGTCGGCGTCGCGGTAGTAGCGGGCGTAGCTCGTGTCTATCTCCGTTTTCGACCACCGCACGTGACACAGCTCCTGTGTGAAACACTCCCGGATCCCGACTCGTTCGACGTACACCGTCGCGGCGTCGTAGTCGGTGGCGGCGAGGAACTCGCGGGCCCCCTCGGCACCCTCGACGTCCGCGACCGACACCGCGGCGACGTCGTCGGCGTCGGCGACGAAGAAGTGGTGTCCCCACGGCCGCGAGCGACCGTCGTCGTCGTCGACGGTCGTCGGCCGCTCGCCCGTCCAGACGATCGGTTCGTGCTCGGGATTGCGGAGGCTGTACGACTCGGGACCGAAGGCGACGTTCCCCGTCGCGTCCGGCGGGTGGCTCGAACTCGACGATCCCTCGCCGGAACAGCCGGCGGCGCCGACGCCGACCAAAAGCGTCGCCACTCCGCGGAGGGCGCGTCTGCGTGTACTGGAGGGCATCGGTGACAATCCCGGCCCGACCGATAAACCTCTTTTCACCGAACCCCGGGGGCTTAACCCGGCCGAGGGTGAGGGTCGATCATGAGCACGCTCTCGATTCGCGGCGGGCGGATTCTGCGGGCGGACATGACCGTCACCGAGGCGGACGTCCTCGTCGACGGCGAGGCGGGCGACATCGTCGAAATCGGCGCCGACCTCGCGGCCGACGAGGAACTCGACGCCGAGGGTTGTCTGGTGATGCCGGGTCTGGTGAACGCCCACACCCACGTCGCGATGACGCTCCTGCGTGGCCACGCCGACGACAAGCCCCTCGATCGGTGGCTCCGCGAGGACATCTGGCCGGTCGAGGCAGCGCTGGAACCCGACGATATCGCGGCCGGCGCCGCCCTCGGCGTCTTGGAGATGATCAAGTCGGGAACGACCGCCTTCGCCGACATGTACTTCGAGATCGATCGCACGGCCGACGTGGTCGCGCGGGCGGGGCTCCGGGCCGTCCTCGGCCACGGCGCCATCGCGGCCGGCAAGGACGACGAGGCGGCCCGCGCGGACATCGAGGAGTCCGTCGCGATGGCACGGAAGCTAGACGGCGCCGCCGACGGCCGCATCTCGACGGCGGTGATGCCCCACAGCCTCACGACGGTCACGCCCGACCTGCTGGAACTGGCCGCCGAGGCGGCCCACGAGACTGGCGTCCCCGTCCACTACCACGCAAACGAGACGCGCGACGAGGTGGATCCGATCGTCGAGGAGCGGGGGCTGCGCCCGCTGGCGTGGGCGCGGGAGCTCGGACTCTGTGGCGAGTCGGACTTCCTCGCTCACGGCGTCCACGTCGACGAGACGGAGATCGACCTCCTGGCCGAGACGGGGACGGGCGTCGTCCACTGCCCCGCCTCGAACATGAAACTCGCCTCGGGGATGGCACCGGTACAGCGACTGCTGGACGCCGGCGTCGCGGTCGGCCTCGGCACCGACGGCGCCGCCTCGAACAACGACCTCGACCTCTTCGACGAACTGCGCGACGCGGCGATGCTCGGCAAACTCGCGGCCGACGACGCGAGCGCGGTCGCGGCGCCGGACGCCGTGCGGATGGCGACGGCTGGCGGCGCGGACGTGTTGGGGCTGAACGCCGGCCGGATCGAGGCCGGTGCCGCCGCCGACCTCGCGGTGATCGATCTCTCGGCACCGCACCTGACGCCCGCACACGACCCCGTGAGCCACCTCGCCTACGCCGTCCGCGGGTCGGACGTGCGCCACACGGTCTGTGACGGCGACGTGCTGATGCGCGACCGGGAGGTGCTGACGCTCGACGAGGCGGCGGTGATGGACCGAGCGGCGGCACGCGCCGACGGATTGCTAGAGCGGGCTGGGGCTTGAGTCGGGGGTCCCCACGCGCCCGCACCTCAGCGGGTCTCGACCCCGTCGAGCGCGTCCCCCGCTGACGCGGCGGGCTTTCTCACAGCACCGCGGGTCTCGACCCCGTCGAGCGCGCCCCCCGCTGACGCGGCGGGCGCGCTCGGGCGTTCGAGACGGTACCGTTTTGCCGCGTCTCCCGCTACGAGGCGTATGACCGCACGCACTATCGACGAGCGACTCGACGATCCAGCGGCCGCCCGCGCCGAGGGGCGTCGGAAGATGGACTGGGCCGAGGCCCACATGCCAATCCTCGCCGAACTCCGCGAGGAGTTCGTGGCCGACGAACCGCTCGCTGGCGAGCGAATCGCGATGGCGATGCACGTCGAGGCCAAGACGGCAGTCCTCGTGGAACTCCTCGCCGACGGCGGCGCGGAGGTGGCCATCACCGGCTGTAACCCCCTCTCGACGCAGGACGACGTCAGCGCCGCCCTGCACGCCGTCGACGGCGTCACCTCGTATGCCGCTCACGGCGTCGACACCGGCGCGTACTACGACGCCATCGAGGCGGTCGTCGGTGTCGATCCCACCATCACCGTCGACGACGGCGCGGACATGGTGACACACATCCACGACGAACACCCCGAGCTGATCTCCCAGCTCAAGGGTGGCTGCGAGGAGACCACCACCGGCGTCCATCGGCTGCGGTCGATGGCCGACGACGGCGCACTGCACTATCCGATGTTCGCCGTCAACGACACGCCGATGAAGACGCTGTTCGACAACGTCCACGGCACCGGCGAGTCGGCGCTCGCGAACGTCGCCATGACGACCAACCTCTCGATTGCGGGCAAGACCGTCGTCGTCGCGGGCTACGGCTACTGCGGCCGCGGCGTCGCGAAGAAGGCCGCGGGCATGAACGCCGACGTGATCGTCACCGAGGTCGATCCCCGTCGGGCGCTCGAGGCCTACATGGAGGGGTACGACGTGATGCCGATGCACGAGGCGGCCGCCGAAGGCGACCTCTTCGTGACGACGACCGGCAACCGCGACGTGATCGCGCGCGAGCACTTCGAGCGCATGGGTGACGGTGTCCTGCTGGCCAACGCCGGCCACTTCGACGTCGAGATCAACCTGGAGGAACTCGCCGAGCTGGCGGTGTCGACCCGCGAGGTCCGCGACGGTGTCGAGGAGTACGAACTCCCCGACGGCCGCCGGCTGAACGTACTCGCCGAAGGCCGACTCGTCAACCTCGCCGGCCCGCTGTCGATGGGCCACCCTGTCGAGGTGATGGACCAGAGCTTCGGCGTCCAGGCCGTCTGCGTGCGCGAACTCGCCGCCAATCCCGACGCCTACGACGCGGGCGTCCACGCGGTGCCGGATCGGCTCGACCGGGAGGTCGCGGAGGTAAAACTCGACGCCGAGGATATCGCCATCGACGACCTGAGCGACGAGCAGCGCGAGTACATGGACTCCTGGGACCACGGGACGTAATCATCGGCGGAGGAGCAACGCGTAGACGCCGCCGAAGACGGTTCCCCAGAGGATGTGGTTGAGCAGCGACGGGAGCCCGAGATTCGGCAGCGGCGCCGCGATGCCGAGCGCACGAAGCCACAGCGGCATCACGACACCCGCCGCCACCAGCCAGAGGAACGCGCCGTAGCCCGCACCGAGCGCGGTGAGGCGGCCGGAGTCGTCGTCGTGGACCCACGTGGCCGTCGCCGCGACGAACACGAGCGCGAAGAAGACGCTGTGGTACAGGTGGCTGACCCAGCCGACGGCGACGTTGCCGACGCCGTACAGCGCACCGATCACCGCCATCCGCCCGGCGACGAACTGCGTCACCACCCCCATCGTGGCGCCGGCCGTCACCCCCGCGACCGCGCCACACCGGAGGCGACCGGGGGCGATACCGAACCGGTTGGCCGGGGCGTCGCTCCGGGCGAACGTGACCGTCAGCGCGGTGCCCCGCCCGTCTGCGACCGGCGTCTCCACGGCCAACTCGCCGTCGACATCGTCGAGTATGAGGCGGACGATAGCGAGGCCGAACCCCATCCGCGGATCGTCCTCGTCCGGCGTCGCGTCCTCGCGGACGAGCCGTTGCTGTGGTGTCGGCATCCCCGGGCCGTCGTCGACGATGTGAACCTGGACTGTGCCGCTCGGATCGTCCGCTTCGACCCGCACCCACACCGTCGGCGGCGATCGATCGCCGTGGACGATGGCGTTCTCGAGGAGATGTTCGAACAGCACGTCCAGATGTGGCGACCCGCGAACCGTGACGTCCGGAAGGGTATCGATCTTCACGATGCCGGACGGGTGTGTGGCACGCACCGCGTCGGCCGCCTCCCGAACGTTGGCGGCCAGATCCACCGGCTGTGGCTCCGGCGACTCGGTCAGCACGCCGACGTCACCGATCGTCTCGTCGATGGCGGCGGCGTGCCGACGGACGACCGACCACGCGTCCGACGTCACTCCGTCCGACGATCCGCCGCCGGTCGCCGCGTAGCCCGAGATGACGTTCAGTTTGTTGAGCACCTCGTGCCGGAGGAGTCGGTTGAGGACGGTCAGCCGGTCGGCCTTCCGGGCCACGTCCCGTCGGTGGCGTCGGATCGCGGCCGATCGGACGCCCGTGAGCGTCCCGCCGACGGCGCCGCCGACGAGCGCGTTGGCGATCAGTTGCGACTCCGACGGCGACAGCACGACCGGCCAGTCGGCGGCGTAGGTCAGGGCGACGGCGGCGCCCATGCCCGCGGTGCCGACGAGACACCAGCCCGCGATAGTTCGCGAATGGGCCGGACCGCGGGAGTTGATAGCTACTCCGACGCCGAAGGCGGTGAGCCCGAAGCCGGCGGCGAGAACCGGCGCTTCGCTCACGAGGAAGCTAACGACCGACACGTCGGGGCGAAGCGTCTCGAGGACCGTATAGCGGGTGAGACCGAAGCCGACGGCCGCGACCACCAGTCCCCCGACGTCGAGTCGGGGGATCGTCGCGTCAGAGAGGGACATCGGTCCCATGTCGAAAGCCACCGATAGAAAACCACCGGCTCCCGTGACGCCGGTCCGACTCGGTCGCCACGACGTCGGACAGTCGATTTAAACCTCGGCGCCACCCACTCGTCCCTATGTCCGCGAACCGCAAGGGTGACCGCCGGGAGCGCGAACTCGTCAACGAACTCGACGCCGCGGGCTTCGCCGTGATGCGTGCCCCCGCCAGCGGGAGCGCAACCGAGCGCGACCTCCCGGACGTACTCGCCGGAAATGGCGAACAATTCTACGCCATCGAGGCGAAATCGAGCGCCGGCGACCCAATCTATCTCTCTGGCGAGGAGGTCGAATCGCTCATTTATTTCGCCCGCAACTTCGGCGCGAAGGCCCGTATCGCCGTCCGCTTCGACCGCGAGGACTGGTACTTCTTCCACCCCGGCGACCTCCACGTGACCGACGGGGGCAACTACCGGGTGAAAAAGGGGACCGCCCTGGCCGACGGCGAGGATCTGGACGAACTCGCCGGGCACTCGACGCAGGCACGCCTCGACGACGCCTAGGCGGTCGTCGGCGACGCCGTGCCATCCGTCGGGGCGGGGCCGGTCTCGGCGTCCGTCGTGTCGTCGCCCCGGTCGATCGGTCGCAGGCGGGACGCCGGGAAGGCGTAGCGGGTCACGTCGCCGTCCCGTCGAAGGGCGTCGAGATAGATCGCCCGGAAGACGGGTTCGTGGGCGCCGTACGCGGCGTTGGTGGGATAGTCGGCGACCAGACGCCCCTCCCCTGTCTCGGCGCGGTCGGCGCGCTCGCCGGTCGCGGCGACGACGACCAGGCGGTCTCCCGTCTCGCGGTCGTCGACGAGCGTTCCGGGGCGGTGGTCGTGGCGTGGACAGAGCGCGGGGCCCTCGAACCCCGTGGGGACGAACGTCGGGCCGCCACAGACCGCACAGACGGCGGTGCGCTCGCCGGGTGATGGGACGAACCCCTCGGTCACTTCGAGGGCGACTCGTCGGCGGTGTTTACACTCCGCGCCGCGGAGCTGATGGTCCGGGCACGTACACGTGTGGGCGTCGAGGTCGACGACGTACGTCCCGCCCGCCGTCTCGACGGCGTACCGGTCGTCGCGGAGTGGCCGGACGGCCATGGGTTCGACGCGGGCGCGCCTGGCGCGCCCCGTCCGTCCGGCGGCCGGGAACGTTGTCTTCGAGCGAGTGGCTGGCAGTGACGCGGCTGTGTGTGCTGGGTGCGTCATGGTGTGGAGCGGTGGTCGCTCCGGTACGCTCACTTGGTGCTCGATACACCTAAACCCTCGTCTCACCGCTGTTACGGCCTCGATACGGATGCACCGCCGATCGGCGTTTCATCGAAGCCCTTTTGAGTCGGCCGGCGGATGCCCGCATATGGAACTCGAAGAGGGGATGGTCCGGAAAATCGCCATCTCCGTCGCCGCGGTGGGGCTTTTCGTCGCCTTCGTCGTGGGTATCGGCACCACCTACAACGACGGTGGACTGGGTTCGACAGGTGGGTTGGCGCTCGTCGGCAGCATCGTCCTGTTCGTCGTCCTGATGGCCGGCGTCGGTCTCTTCCTCTCGCGGTAGTCGCCGCGGCCGCGGTCGACGTATGCCCACGGGTCGTGACCGACCGGCGGCACGCCCTACGGGCCGACGGGTCCGGTCAGTCGGCGCTGGCGTCCGTGTCCGCCTCGGCCACCGCCGACGCGTAGTACCGGAGCGGGTGGTCGATGGTCTCACAGCGGTCGTCGGGGTTCACGCAGTCGCCGAACGTCTGCATCGTCGCACACGAGGGGGCTGGATACTGGCTCCCGTCGCCGTCCTCGAGGACCGTCGCCCGATAGGAGAGCGAGCCGTCGTCGAGGACGGGCCACCGATCGGCGATGTCGTCGGCGTCGAGGCCGAGCGAGACGAGGAAGGCGGTGGCCGCGAAGGCGGCGTGGGCGGGGAGTGGGTCGTCGGCCCCGTCGTCGTCGTCCGCCGCGAGCAGCGCCCGCATACAGGGCGGGAACTGCGCGGGGACGACCGTCTCGACGTTCGGCAGACGCTCGCGCTCCGCGAGGCGGCCGCGAAGGGCGGTCACGTCCTCGTCCAGCGCGTCCGCGATGGCGTCGCCGCCGGAACTCCCCCGGACGTCGAACGGTAACCCCTCGGCGACCCGACGGCGGACGGCCTCGCGGAGCAACCGACGGAGTTCGTCGCCGTCGATCGGCACGGTCCCGTCGGCGAGTTCGCGGTTGACCAGCCGCCAGTCGGCCCCCCAGTCGGGGTCGGCGAGTCGGAGGTACGCGGCCACGTCGACGAGGTAGCGGTCCCGGCCGCCCTCGACTCGCGCCACCGCTTCGCCGAGGTCGAACGCCGCGAGGAACGTCTCGAGGTCCGCACGCGACGTCGTGACGCTTTGCAGTTCCGCTCCCTCCGCCGTGAGGTCCTCGGTCAGGCGTTCGAAGGCCGTCGCCGCCTCCGCCTCCGCGTACTTCTCGACGGCGGTGCGGACGTCGACCAGCGAGACGAGGATGCGTGCGATGGGATAGGAGAGCAGTTCGTCGCGGTCGCTCCAGCGCCCGGGCGTCTCCGACGCGACGGTCCCCGACATGAGCGCGCGCTCGACGCGTTCGCGGGCGCGCTCTACGGCAGGGTCGCCCTCGGTGACCAGCCGCGGGGGAGCGATGTCCGCCCGCTGGACCGCCTCCCGCGCGTCGCGGAGGAACGGATACCGGGCGTAGAGCGGATCGGGACGCATCGACGAACGGTTGTAGAGCGGGGTGGATAAGCGCGACGGTCGGGGAGTATCGACGGTGTCCGCCGCTCACTCATCCGAGCGCCAGGGCCGGACCCCCCGTTCCGCGTCGCCGGGAATCGTGACGGCATTTTTACCCTTTGCGTAGGAAAATGCAGCGTATGAGCCCGGATTTCAGCCCTCTATTGGGGATGGAACTGGACGAGTCCGGTATCGACGACGTGCTGACGGAACTCGGCGTGGGTGTCCTGTCGATGAGCGCCGAGGGCGTCCCGTACGGCGTGCCGCTGTCGTTCGGGTACGACGGAGCCGACAGACTGTACTTCGCGTTTCTCGGCGCGACGGCCGAACTCCGGAAAGAGACCTACGCGGAACGGTCCGACTCGGCGAGTTTCGTCGCGTTCGACGTCGGCGCCGACGGGGCCTGGCGGAGCGCGGTCGTCGCTGGACCGCTCCACCGAATCACTCCCGGGGAGTGGGACGCCGCACGCGAGGCGATGGCCGATAACGCCTACCAGTCCGCCCTCCTCGCCGAGTACGAACTCCAGGAGACACCCAACGTGTGGGCCCTCGAGATTCGGGAGCGGTCGGGCCGTGCCATCGGCCGGGACTGACCGCGTGGACACTCCACCGACACCTCAACGGTCGGCCGCGCGCGACGCCGATACCCACCCTTTTCCCGCTCGCCCGCGTACTCGTCCGTAGATGACAGAGGAGTACGGCCTGCTCGATCCCGAGGAGGGAGAAGGTGAGGACTTCGGCGACGAGTGGGAGGAGATCGACGTCTCCGACACCGAGGCCGACCGAATCGCTCGAAAGCGGGACCGCGAGTTCGCCGAGTTCCGCAAGCGCCTGAAAGACGCCGACCAGTTCAAAGTCGAGCAGTCGGTGTTCGACGACGCCACTTTCGCGGCCATCTACAAACTGGTACAGGACGGGCACATCGCGGCGTTCGGCGGACCGATCTCGACGGGCAAGGAGGCGAACGTCTACGAGGCTCTGGGCGCCGAGGATCGGGACGTGGCCGTCAAGATCTACCGCATCAACGCCTCGAATTTCCAGCAGATGCGGGAGTATCTCGAGGGCGACCCTCGCTTCGAGGGGATCGGCTCCGACAAGAAGAAGGTCGTCCTCGCGTGGACGAAAAAGGAGTTCGCGAACCTGCGCCGGGCGCGGGCGGCCGGGGTTCGCGTTCCCGCTCCCATCGCCGTCGAGCGGAACGTCTTGGTGATGGAGTTGGTCGGGCTAGTCGAGGAGCGCGCCCGTCGACTGGCCGAGGTGAACGTCGAGAACCCCGAGACGGCGTTCGAGGTGGTCCGGGAGTACATGCGCCGACTCCACGGCGCCGGACTGGTTCACGGCGACCTCTCGGAGTACAACCTGATCGTCCACGACGGCGAACTCGTGGTGATCGATCTGGGCCAGGCGGTGACGATCCACCACCCGAACGCCGACGACTTCTTGGCGCGGGACTGCCGGAACGTAGCGGGATTTTTCACCCGCCAGGGGATCGACGTCGACCCGGCGGATCTCCGGGCGTTCGTGACGGCGGTCGACGGCTGACGCCGGCCAGCGGAGTTCGCGGCCAGCGATCCACCGGCCGGCTACTCGTCCAGCAGCAACTTCCCGACGAACTCGCCGCTCTCGGCGCGGCGGTGGGCGGCCGCGACGTCCTCGAACGCGTACCGCTCGTCGATGTGGGGGGTCACCACGCCCTTGTCGACGAGCGTCGCAATCGTCTCCAGTTCCTCGCCGATCCGGTTCCGTCCTCGGCCGGCGAGAACCGGGTGGATCACGAGGACGACGCCCAGCGTCAGCGAGGTAGCGTGCATCGGCGCGAGATCCACCCCCTGTGTCTCGCTAGATTCGGTCGTGACGACCGACCCGTAGGCCCGGACCGCCTCGAACGCCGTTTCGAGGTGGTCGTCGCCGACCGGATCGAAGACGACGTCGAATCCGGTCCCGTTCGTGTACTCGTCGACGTACGCCTCGACGTCCGTCCGGGTGTAGTCGACCGTGGCGTCGGCCCCCAGATCCCGGGCGAGGGACCGCTTCGCCTCGCTTGATGCCGTCGCCGTGACGGTCGCGCCGAACCAGTCGGCCAGTTGGACGCCGATATGGCCGACGCCCCCCGCCGCGCCGTAGACTAACACGTCGTCGCCGATGTCGACGGTGGTCTTGTCGGCGAGCATCTCCCACGCGGTCAGGGCGACGACTGGCAGCGCGGCGCTGTCCGCCAGCGGAATCGAATCGGGAGCCGGGGCGAACGTCCCCGCGTGGCCGACGACGTAGTCGGCGAGTGCGCCCTGCCGGCCCACACCCCCGGGCATCCCGTACACTTCCTCGCCCTCCTCGAACGCCTCGACGTCGTCGCCGGTCGCGTCGACGACGCCCGCCACGTCGCAATGCAGCGTCGCCGGGAAGGTGGGCGCGAACTCTGGAATGTGCCCCCCTCGAACCTTGTAGTCGACCGGGTTGACGCTGGAGGCGACGACCTCGACGCGAATCTCGTCGGGTCCGGGTTCGGGCACCTCGACTGTGGTCCGCTCGAATACGTCCGGGTCGCCGAACTCCTCGATCGTGTAGGCATCCATCTGGGCAGGCATCTCGACTCGGAGTTGCGGACTCGGACGGATGTACCCGACGCTCGCGGTGAGGCGCGTGGGGTTCGCGTCGACGGTCGGTGTGGCGCCATACCCGAGCGAGAACGCTTAAACCGCTACAGCCGGTATCGACGCCTATGCAGCACGTGAAGGTTCCGCAGGACCGTCTCGGCGTCCTCATCGGCGAGGGTGGCGAGACCATGCGCGAGATCGAGGACCGCGCCGAGGTCCGCCTCGACATCGACTCCGAGAGCGGGAGCGTCGCCATCGACGCCACCGGCGACCCCGTCACCGCGATGGTCGCGCCGGACATCGTCCGGGCGGTCGGGCGCGGGTTCAAACCGGAGGCAGCGCTCTCCCTGCTCGACGACGAGATGCGGATGTTCGATCTGATCGACATCGACGAGGCCACACGAAACAAAAACGACCTCCAGCGACAGAAGGGGCGGCTCATCGGCGAGAACGGGCGCACCCGCGAACTGATGGAGGAACTCACCGGGGCCGAGGTGGTCATCTACGGGACGACGCTCGGTATCATCGGCCAACCCGAGGAGGTCCAGGCCGTCCGTCGGGCCGCCGAGATGCTGCTCGACGGCGCCCCCCACGGCGCGGTGTACGGTTTCCTCGAACGCAAGCACAACGAACTGACCCGCGGTGCGGATCTCCAGCCGTCGAACTGAGCTTTTCCCCGTCGTCTCCGACGCCGCCACCCGGTCCGTGGTACCGAGTGACGAACGATAACCCCCCCGTCCACGAGCCGCCGCCCGATTCCGCTAATCCCGTGACTGCGGCACGGTGTCCCACACGACAAAACGAAACATTTTTATAGAATCACAATCAATCAATGACCGATTATGTCTCAGCGAATGCAGCAAGGCCAGCCGATGATCATTCTCGGCGAGGACTCCCAGCGGACACAGGGCAAGGACGCCCAGACGATGAACATCACGGCCGGCAAGGCCGTCGCGGAAGCCGTACGGACCACGCTCGGTCCGAAAGGCATGGACAAGATGCTCGTCGACTCCGGCGGGAGCGTCGTCGTCACGAACGACGGCGTCACGATCCTGAAGGAGATGGACATCGACCACCCCGCCGCGAACATGATCGTCGAGGTGTCCGAGACCCAGGAGGACGAGGTCGGCGACGGCACCACGACGGCCGTGGTCGTCGCGGGCGAACTCCTCGACGAGGCCGAGGAACTCATCGACCAGGACATCCACCCGACGACGCTGGCCCAGGGCTACCGCCGGGCCGCGGAGAAGGCCAAGGAGATCCTCGAGGAGAACGCCATCGACGTCTCCGCCGAGGACCGCGAGACGCTCGTGAAAATCGCCGCGACGGCGATGACTGGCAAGGGCGCCGAGAGCGCCAAAGACCAGCTCGCGGATCTGGTCGTCGACGCCGTGCTCGCCGTGCGCGACGACGACGGGGTCGACACCGACAACGTCTCCGTCGAGAAGGTCGTCGGCGGCGCCATCGACAACTCCGAGCTCATCGAGGGCGTCATCGTCGACAAGGAGCGTGTCTCCGACAGCATGCCCTACGCGGTCGAGGACGCCGACATCGCGCTGATCGACGGCGAACTCGAGGTCAAGGAGACCGAAATCGACGCCGAGGTCAACGTCACCGACCCCGACCAGCTCCAGCAGTTCCTCGACCAAGAGGAGAAGCAGCTGCGCGAGATGGTCGACAAGCTCGTCGACGTCGGCGCCGACGCCGTCTTCGTGGGTAGCGGCATCGACGACATGGCCCAGCACTACCTGGCCCAGGAGGGCATCCTCGCCGTCCGCCGCGCGAAGGACAGCGACCTCTCGCGACTCGCCCGCTCGACCGGCGGCACGGTCGTCGGCTCCGTCGACGACCTCACCGAGGACGACCTCGGATTCGCCGGCTCCGTCGCCCAGAAGGACATCGGCGGCGACGAGCGCATCTTCGTCGAGGACGTGGCCGAGGCCAAGTCCGTGACGCTCGTCCTGCGGGGCGGCACCGAACACGTCGTCGACGAAGTCGAGCGCGCGGTCGACGACTCGCTCGGCGTCGTCCGCACCACGCTGGAGGACGGCAAGGTCCTGCCCGGCGGCGGTGCGCCCGAATCGGAACTCGCGCTCGGCCTGCACGACTACGCCGACGACGTCGACGGTCGCGAGGCCCTCGCCGTCGAGGCGTTCGCCGAGGCGGTCGACGTGATCCCGCGAACCCTGGCCGAGAACGCCGGTCTCGATCCCATCGACTCGCTGGTCGAACTCCGCGCCAGCCACAGCGAGGGTAACCTCTCCGCTGGCCTCGACGCCTACACCGGCGACGTGGTCGACATGGAGGAGGACGGCGTGGTCGAACCCCTCCGCGTCAAGACCCAGGCTATCGAATCCGCCACCGAGGCGGCCGTCATGATCCTCCGCATCGACGACGTCATCGCTGCCGGCGACCTCAAGGGCGGCGGCAGCGACGACGACGGCGACGACGCGCCCGGCGGCCCCGGCGGCGGCATGGGTGGCGGCATGGGCGGCGGCATGGGCGGCATGGGTGGCATGGGCGGCGCGATGTAAGTTCGGCGCGCGCCCGGTCACTCACCGTCACGACCCTGCACCCGCGAGTCGACTTGGCTTCCGACCGATCCCCGAATTTTATCGACGCTATCCCCGACGAGTGCCGACCACGGTCAGCGCGTCGTGTCCTCCGGGACGGGATGGGTGTCACGCCCCCGAACGTCACCCGTCCGCCCGCCGTGGTCGTCGACACACTCCTCCGCGTCCCGGGCGACCGAGAACGGATGCGGTTCCCTCGCCGAGTATCTTACTTTCCATGCCGTACGTCATCGCCGTCGCGTCGCCGAGACAGTCGGCCGACCCGCCGGCGCAGTGCCGCGAGCGTCGTCCGTCCGTCGTATGCCGTCGCTCGACGCGCCGAAAGATGTGGTTCGGTCCTCGAACGGACCGTGTCTACGCGAACAGATCTCTCGCGTCCGCGAGCGCGTCGACCAACCGATCGATCTCCTCGCGGGTGTTGTAGACGTAGAAGGAGGCCCGCGCGGAGGCGGCGACGCCGAGCTTGTCGTGGAGCGGCTGAGTGCAGTGGTCGCCCGCTCGGATCGCCACACCGTGGTCGTTGACGATGCTGGAGAGGTCGTGGGCGTGGACGCCGTCGAGGTTGAACGCGACGAGGCCGCCCCGGTCGTCGCCCGGTGGGCCGTAGATCTCCGTCTCGCCGAACTCGGCTAACCGGTCGTGGGCGTACTCGGCCAGCAGTTCCTCGTGGGCCTGGACGTTCTCCATGCCGATGGCCTCCAGGTAGTCGACGGCGGCGGCGAAGGCGATGCCTTGGGCGATGGACGGGGTTCCCGCCTCGAACTTCCAGGGGAGCTCCTCCCACGTCGCGTCCTCGAAGGTGACTCGACGGATCATGTCGCCGCCGTAGAGGTAGGGATCCATCTCCTCTAAGATGGCTTCCTTCCCGTAGAGTGCGCCGATGCCGGTCGGGCCGCACATCTTGTGGCCGGAGAACGCGAAGAAGTCGGCGTCGATGGCTTTCACGTCGACCGGGCGGGTCGGCGCGGACTGCGCGCCGTCGACGAAGATCAGGGCGCCGTGGTCGTGGGCCATGTCGGCCAGCCTGGCGACCGGGTTCACCGTCCCCAGCGTGTTCGAGACGTGGACGACCGACACCATCGCCGTCGAATCGTCGATCACCTCGGCGGCGTGGTCCATATCCAGATAACCGTCGTCGTCGACGCGGATGTAGCGCACCTCGGCGCCGGTCTTCTTGGCGATCTGTTGCCACGTCACCAGCGACGCGTGGTGTTCCATCTCGGTCATGACCACACTGTCGTCGGGGCCGAGTTCGTTTAGCCCCCACGCGTAGGCGACGAGGTTCTCGCTCTCGGTCGTGTTCTTCGTGAAGACGAGTTCCTCCCTGCCGTCGGCCCCGACGAAGTCGGCGACGGTGTCGTGGGCCTTCTCGTAAGCGACGGAGGCTTCCTGACTCAACTGGTGGATGCCCCGATGGACGTTCGCGTTGTACCCCCGGTAGTAGTCACTGATGGCGTCGACCACCTGGTCCGGCGTGTGGCTCGTCGCGGCGTTGTCCAGATAGCACAGCGGCGTGTCGTCGCCGGCGCCCTCGCCGGGCGTCTCCACGTCCCCGCCGACCCGCCGGTCGAGAATGGGGAAGTCGGCCCGGATGGCCTCCACGTCGATCGGATACGATTCCTGCACTCCCATTGGGGGCGAGTAGGGTCCGGAGGGATAACACCCCTTCGGTGTCTCGGTTCGCCGTGAACCGGAACCGGTTACACCCGTTCCGTCGCCGAATAGTCGACAACTTCTTTACCCTTACCCACACGTAACCCGTCTATGGAACGTCGAACGGTCTTGGCGGCGATGGGGACGGTTCTCTCGGGCGCACTCGCCGGTTGTGGCGGCGGCGGTGCCGACCCGACGGCGACGGCGACATCGGAACCGACGGCGACGGCGACATCGGAACCGACGGCGACGGCCACACCGGAACCGACGGCGACGGCTACACCGGAACCGACGGCGACGGCTACACCCGGCCCCGACGGCCCGACTCACGGCCTCGACGAATCGTTCACGGTCGGCTCCGGCAACGAGGCGGTCGGCTACCGAATCATCGACTTCTACCGGGCCGACCGCGTCGGCAGTAGTGCCAACAACTCGGTCGCCGACGGTACGTTCCTCATCGTCCTGATGGAACTCAGCAACCCCCGGGACATCACCCTCTCGTTCCCGAACACCAAGATCACCGTCAGGAACGAGGAGCAGATCCGCTATCTCGACGACCGGGCGACGCCGAACATCGACGACGACGACCGCATCGACGCCGACCCGATCGGCACCGCGACCGTCACCAGCGGCAACTCCATCGTCGGCGCCGTGTTGTTCGACGTTAACGTCGATCGGTCGTACTGGATGCGCATCGAACCGACCGGCGACTCGGGCGAGACACACTTCGTGCCCATCGGGACGATCTCCGACGTCGAAGAGCTCCGCAGTTCGTTCACCTAGAGCCAGAGCAACTGGGCGTGGAGCGCGCCCCCCAGATCGAGGACGCGCTCCTCGTCGACGAGGCCGGCTTCGATGGCGACCGTGACACACCGCTCGCCGACGAGGTTGGCGACCGACGCCCGCGTCAGCGAGTCGACCACGGCCTCCCGGTCGCGCTCCTCGCCCCCGTAGAACTCCTCGGTCACCGTCAGCGACACCTCCCCGTCGCCGTAGGTCTCGCCGAGACACTCCTCGTCACAGATGGCCACGAGCAGTCCCTCGGGCGTCTCGCGTTCGCGAACGAGCATCACCGATCCTCGACGAGCTCCTGCTCGGCCTCCTCGCGCAGCTCCGCCGCCTGTTGCTGGACGCGTTCGGCCTCCTCGCTCTCGCCGAGTTCCTCCAGCGCCATGGCCTTCTCCTCCAGCACGCCGGCGGTCCGCATCCCCAGGCGGATGGCGTTGTCGAAGCAGTCGACGGCGTCCTCGTGCAGACCGCGCTCGGCCAGGAAGAAGCCGCGGTTGTACCAGGCCTGTCCGAACCGGGGGTCGGCCTCGACGGCGCGCTCGGCGTGTTCCAGCGCCTGTTCGGTCCGACCCCACTCCCAGAGCGTGTACGCGAGATTGGTGTGTGCCGAGGCGGCGTGTTCGGAGCTGTCGTCGATGGCCAGCGCCTCCTCGTAGGCGCCGACCGCCTCGTCGAACTCCTCCAACTCGGCGTGGGCTGCGCCCTTGTTCACCCACGCCTCCTGTTCGATCGACTCGTCGTCGGCGAAGCGGGCCGCCCGCTCGAACGTCTCCGTCGCCTCCTCGAAGCGGTTGATCCCCATGTAGGAGAGCCCCACGTCGACGAGGCGTTCGGCGTCGACCTGGTCGGTGGCGACGTTGTGCTCGTCGAGCAGGTCGGTCAGGACCCGCGAGTCGACCGGATCGACCTGTGCCGGGTCGACGGACAGCTCGGGCGGGTCGAGCGAGAACTCCTCGTACTCCTCGTCGAACCCCTGACCCTCGGAGAACTGGTGGGGGCGGTCGTCGTCCATACCTGCGTTTCGGCGCCAACTCGGTTAAGGCCTGCGTCACCGCCCCGTGCCGGCGGCGCAGGGCTTACGGCGACGCTCCCCCTTCTTCGCGTATGCGACTGTTCGTCAGCGTCGACCTCGACGGTCTGGCCGACGCCGTCGCCGACGCACAGTCCTGCCTGCCGGAGACGGAGAGCCTCCGCCCCGTCGACCCCGCGGGCGCCCACGTCACGCTCAAGTTCCTCGGCGACGTCGTCCCCGACCGCCTCGACACCGTGGAGGGCGCCCTCTCGGCGGCCGTCGACGACGCCGGCGTCGCTCCCTTCGAGATGGTCGTCGTCGGCCTCGGCGTCTTCCCGTCGCTCGACTACATCAGCGTCGTCTGGGCCGGCGTCCGTGAAGGTGACGCCGAACTCGTCCGCCTCCACGAGGCGGTCGAACGCGAACTCACCGGCCTCGGCTTCGACTCCGCCGACCACGCGTTCACGCCACACGTCACCCTCGCCCGGATGGACGACGCTCGCGGCAAGGAGGCGGTCCGGCGAGTCGTCCGATCGGCCGACCCGACCGTCGGCCGACTCGACGTGACGGAGGTTCGGCTCACCGAGAGCCGACTCACCGACGACGGTCCGGTGTACACGCCAGTCGCGCGCTTCCCGTTGGAGTGATCCCCGCCTCACCCTCACGCCACGCCGACCGCCCACGGCCTCGCCGCGCCGCCCGAGTGACGGTCGATCCACTGCCCACTCACGCCGGCTCCCTTCTCACGTCGAATTCGGTAACTAGTGAACTGAATAGAGCCGCTTCCGATCCGAACTGCACGCCTATCCGCTTCAGATCGCAATATAGGTATATAGAGGCGCTCACCGAAGCTATTAATTGAGTATATGTTCAACTGTTTTTCGATGCCACAAGCTACGGATCGACTTCGGCGCTACCTCGAAGACGAACTCGGGGAGTGTCGCAGCGAGGACGTCGAGCGGCGCCTCGACGAACTCGGGACGCTCGAAGCGGCGCTCGGGGCCGCCCGGGTGGACGCCGAACTGGACGTCCTCTCGGCGCTCGCCAACGAGACACGCTACACGCTCGTTCGGGTGCTCGTCGCAGCCGGGGAGGAACTCTGTGTCTGTGAACTGCACGGCGTCGTCGACGTGAGCGAGAGCGGGCTGAGTCACGCCCTCTCGAAGCTCGTCGACGCGGGTCTCGCCGCGAATCGGAAAGACGGCCGATGGAAGAAGTATCGCGCGACCAACCGCGCGGTCGCGCTGGTGACCGTCCTCGAGGGGTGCGTGAGCGATGAGTAGCGTCGCCACCCACGAGCACGGCCCGAACTGCGACTGCGAGAGCTGTGGGGATCCGCGGTCGATGGACGTCCTCGACAAGTACCTCACCGTCTGGATCTTCGGCGCGATGGCCGTCGGCGTCGGTCTCGGGTTCGTCGCGCCGTCGGTCACGGGGCCGATTCAGGACCTCTACCTCGTCGAGGTCGGCCTCGTTCTGATGATGTATCCTCCCCTCGCGAAGGCGGATTACTCGAAGCTCCCGACGGTCTTCAGCAACTGGCGCGTTCTCGGGCTGAGCCTCGTCCAGAACTGGCTCATCGGCCCGACGCTGATGTTCGGCCTGGCGGTCGTCTTCTTCAGCGGTCTCGTGCCCGGCTTGCCGGCCCGCCCCGAGTACTTTCTCGGACTCGTGTTCATCGGCATGGCGCGGTGTATCGCCATGGTGCTCGTCTGGAACGAACTCGCCGAGGGATCGACCGAGTACGTCACCGGGCTGGTGGCGTTCAACAGCCTCTTCCAGATCGTCACCTACGGGGTGTACGTCTGGTTCTTCGGGCTCTTTCTCCCGCCGTTGCTCGGCATGGAGACGCTCGTCGCCGGCATTCAGACCTTCGACATCACGCCGATGCAGGTGTTCGAAGCCATCGTGATCTTTCTCGGAATACCCTTCGCCGGCGGCTTCCTGACCCGCTACGTCGGCACCCGCGCCAAGAGCAGATCTTGGTACGAAAACGAGTTCGTCCCGAAGATCGATCCGCTGACGCTCGTCGCCCTGCTCTTTACCGTGATCGTGATGTTCGCCACCCAAGGCGAGAACATCGTCGCCGCGCCGGCTGACGTCCTCCTGATCGCCGTCCCACTGACCATCTACTTCGTGGTGATGTTCCTCGTCAGCTTCGGGATGGGCAAGGGAATCGGCGCGGACTACTCGACGACCACCGCCATCGGCTTCACCGCCGCCTCGAACAACTTCGAGTTGGCCATCGCCGTGGCCGTCGCCGTCTTCGGTGTTGGCTCTGGCGTCGCCTTCACGACCGTCGTCGGTCCGCTCATCGAGGTGCCCGTCCTCCTCGCGCTCGTCAACGTCGCGCTGTACTTCCAGCGAACGTTCGACTGGAGCGGCGCCACGACTGGCCGACTCGACTCGCCGGTCGCGGAGCCGGGCTCCGAGGACGACTGATGAGAGCGACACGTCGGCACCGGTGGGTCGCCACCCCGTCGCGGCACACCACGACGACCCTGCCGGCGAGAGTTCGAGCGAGTCGTCCCGAGGTCGACGACTTCGGCGACAAACTACCCATCCAATGACGGAACACAACGACACCGACCCGATTCGTATCGCTTTCATGTGCGTCCAGAACGCCGGCCGCTCCCAGATGTCCACGGCCTTCGCGGAGCGGGAACGGGAGCGGCGCGGCCTCCAGGACCGCGTCGAAATCCTGACCGGCGGAACCCGCCCGGCCGACACCGTTCACGAGGAAGTGATCGACGTGATGGCGGAGGCGGGGTTCGACCTGTCGGAGCGGACGCCCCGAGAGATCACGCTGGAGGAACTGCAGTCCTGTGACTACGTCGCGACCATGGGCTGTTCGACCCTCGACGTCGGCGACGGCGTGGCCGTTCGTGACTGGGCGCTCGCAGATCCCGATGGACTGGGCCTCGACCGCGTGCGTGAGATCCGTGACGACGTCGAACGGCGAGTCGTCGAACTGTTCGACGAACTCGAAGTCCCACCGAATCATCGGTCGTAACCTCTCGGCGGTGTCACCGCTCCCGGGGCCCACCCTTCCCGGCTGCGGACACCGTACTCGTTCGCCGATGGTCCGTACTGGCGATCAAGATAAATCTTATTTCGCTATATCTAATTGGTCTCTGGAGAAGTTGAGACTACGGTCAGGAGCAACTGTAACGGGTAGAAGCGTGAGTGATCGAAGGTAGCTACGGTAGTTCGTCGACGAGAGCAGTAGTAGCGTTATCGACGATACCATCCGCTAGACGGCCCTGCCAGAAATCGACGTCCTCGTGGCCGATCGATTGCACACCCCATGGAACGATCCGGCTCTCGTCTGGCGTACCGCCACGAAGCCAACTTTCCTCGGGAATATCGATGAGCCCATCCATCCAGGGCTGGTTCCATGCGAAGGCAAACGCTTGTAACCAATTTTCAGCGGTGCTCGGTTCGACGTGACTGAACGTATTTGAGAACTGGTCAGTTCGTCGTTTTACCTCACGAAAAACACGTTTGACGGTATTCCGATTCCCCTGTGTAATATGCTGGAATCGGAGCCCGTGTCGGTGGCAGGCTGCCTGCAGCCAGGATCTACTACCGGCGGGAGAGACGGCGTCGTCGACCCGATGTTTCTCACCTCGTTCCGAGAGAAATACCGAGATAATTGGGGAGTTCTCGTCGGATAGCGTCGAACGTAGGGAGGCGATTGGTGTCGGCATCGACAACGGCGTACAGCCGATTTCGCTCATTATTCAGTGGTTTCGGCGACCGCAGCGTGATCCGGGTCGGTACCATCTGTGGGCTGTCAATCGGCCTTCTGTACCCATCGATGCACGGTGGTTCGGTGGCTTCCGACACCCAAATTATCAACAATCAAGATTGTATCCAAAAGATATAGTCCAGCCGAATAGAGTCGAATACCGAGCTTCATCGCTGGCTCGGGTGTCACCTCTCGCTCCACAAATCCTAACTCGAAGCGGTCGCTACCGTCGCTGAGGCGGTCGGTTTCGAGCATAGACCACTCAAAAATTGCACCGCCTCATCCTCATCCTTATCTGAACACCGCCCGTCAGCGGACACCCGAGCCGGCGATGAAGCTCGGTATTCAGATGCATCTGGCTGGACTATCACTTTCAAATACTGTCTCTGCTCTTGATAGTTTGGGTGTCGAGCGCTCTCGGAAAGCGGTCCACGATTGGGTGCAGAAGGCCGATCTACAGCCGGTCAGCGGGAAGGCTCCGAATCAGGTTGCGGTTGACGAAACCGTGATTCGGATCGACGATCAGCAGTTCTGGCTGTACGCCGCCGCGGATCCACAGACGAACGAATTACTCCATCTACGGCTGTTTTCGACCACAACAACCGCTCTTACTGAAATCTTTCTCAACGAACTGCGGGAGAAACACGATGTGGAGTCCGCCCTGTTTCTCGTCGATGGCGCCAAACATCTCCAAACTGCACTTGACCGAGCAGGGCTCCGATTTCAGACAGAACGCCACGGAAATCGGAATGCCATCAAACGTATATTTAGAGAAGTAAAACGACGAACCTCTTCGTTTTCAAACTGTTTCAGCCACGTCGATCCAGCAACAGCTGAAAACTGGTTGCAGAGTTTCGCTCGCTGGCACAATGCTCCAAACTAAACACGAAGCTACCGGACGCCCGAAGGAATATATAGGAGGGAGAGTAAATCGGCACTCGAGCATGTGGCAAAATCTTAAGACCTCTGCTAGCCGACCGCCCGAGAGGGAGCTCAGTATCACCGACATATCGGTGATGAACGTGAAAGGCAACCCGAAGGAGAATGGTCACTACACTTGGGGGATCGTCAAGGTAGACACGGACAGTGGTCACTACGGAATCGGCGAGACGTTTCGGGGCCGAAAGCCACCAGAAATCGTTCCACTCTTGGCAGAGACGATTCTCGGAGAAAATCCGCTCGATCCACCCCGTATCACGGAGAAGCTCGCGCGAGACCAGTATACCGCGACTGGCGGCATCGGCAAGGCGGCGATAGCAGCCATCGAAACCGCCTGCTGGGACATCAAGGGGAAAGTCTTGGACGTGCCCGTTTACGAACTTCTCGGTGGGAAATATCGAGACGAAATCTCCCTGTATTCGGACTCCGAGGCGCTTGCTGGGGAGGAAAACGTGATCGATTTCTCCACCGAATACACACCCGAGGCGTATGCCAGTGCCGCGAAGAACGTCGTCGACGAAGGATTCGACGTTCTGAAATTCGATCTGGACGTACCGACACCGGGGAACTCACCGGAGGACAGAACGGCCCGGCGGTTAACCAATTCAGGGATCGACCACAAGGTGTCGTTGGTGGAAGCGGTCCGGGAGGAAATTGGGTACGAAATCGACCTCGGCATGGATCTCCACTGGTCGTATACGGTCGAGACGGCGACCAGACTGGGACAAGCGCTTGAGGAATTCGAGCTCGCATTTTTGGAGGACCCCGTTCATCCCGAAAAAATAGACGCACAATCCAGGGTGAAGCAGAATGTCGACATCCCCATCTTGACCGGCGAGAACGTAACGAGTCCGTCCGGGTTCAACGAGCTACTCCGAAACGATGTCGTGGATGTGGCGGCCCCGGACGTCGCAATGTGCGGCGGTCTCTCGGATCTTCAGGAGATCGCTTCACTCTGTGAGGTCTACGGTGTTCCACTCGCCCCGCACAATCTTGGCAGTCCCGTGGCCACCGTCGCGGGCGCACACCTTGCCGCATCGATAGAGAACTTCTACAGCCTCGAGTTCAGAGGCGGCGATGCACCCTGGTGGAGCGACATCGTGACCCGGACCTGTGGGAGTGATCCTATTCTGGAAGGCGGGACCATCGACGTACCTGAGGGGCCAGGCCTCGGAATCGATATCACAGACGAGATCGACGAGCACCTCGCCGACGGTTCGAGCAACGTATTCGTTCCGTAGACTCCTCACGTCTCTCGTCGCACACGTGATGTTCCGCCTGTCATCCCGTGCGAACAACTGTTGTCGCGGAATCTACCGGCTGCGGCGCGATTGAACGAGTGGCGTTATCGATCTATCTTCGCACAGACGTTTTTGATTTGCATGTATTCCTCGACTGCCTCTAGCCCGCGTTCACGACCGTATCCGCTTTTCTTGTAGCCGCCGAACGGTGCCTCGACTCCTCCTGCAAACCACTCGTTGATGTAGATCTGTCCGGCGTCGACTTTCCGCGCGAACCGATACGCACGCGAGATGTTCTCGGTGAAGACGCCTGCAACCAAGCCGTACTCGACGTCATTTGCGATCGCGATCGCCTCCGTCTCGTCTTCGAAGGTATCCACGGTCAGGACGGGACCGAATATCTCCTCCTGCGCGATCGTCATGTCGTTGTCGACCCCATCGAATACGGTTGGTTCGACGAAATGACCCTCTCGTTCGAGCACGCTCCCACCGGTGATGGGGTCACCGTGCTCGGTTTTACCTGTCTCGATGTAGGACTCGACTCTCTCCAGCTGTCCGCGGGAGACGAGTGGACCCATATCTGGATCCGTCATCCCGTCGCCGATCGAAATCTCCTCGACTCTCGAAACCAGCTCGCTCGTGAAGCGATCGTGAATATCTTCGTGGACGAGCGCACGCGACGCCGCGTTGCAAACCTGACCCGCGTTCGATGTAAAAATGCCAGTGATGGCGTTTTCGACCGCCATGTCGAGATTCGCGTCCGGATAGACGACGATTGGGCTCTTCCCGCCGAGTTCGAGGTGGACCGGCACGATGGATTTGGCGGCCGCTTCGGCGACTTTCGTCCCCGTCGGTACCGATCCGGTGAAACTGATGCCGTCGATATCGCTATGGCTCGATAGCGCCTGGCCTGCCGTATCTCCAAACCCAGTCACGACGTTCAGAACGCCCTGCGGGAACCCAACCTCGGCGGCGAGTTCGCCGATCTCCAACGCGGTCAAAGGCGTCTGTTCGGCGGGTTTGACCACTACGGCGTTGCCTGCAGCTAACGCCGGCCCCGCAGATCGTCCCACCATCGATATGGGGAAGTTCCAAGGAATAATCAAGCCCGTGACGCCCAGCGGCTCGTTCACGGTGAAGTCGACGTAGTCATTCGAAATCGGAATGCTCTCGCCACGGAGCTTATCCGCAATTCCGGCGTAGAACTCGAAGTATCGCGCACAGGATTCGACGTCTCCTCGCGCCTCAGATATTGGTTTGCCACAATCCAGTGTTTCGAGTTCTGCCAATCGATCCTTGTTCGCTAAAATTTCGTCCGAGAGGGACTGCAGCAACCGACTGCGCTCTACGGGGTCAATGTCTGCCCAGGTATGAAATCCTTCCCTGCCGGATTCGACTGCCTTGTCGACGTCCTCGGCTCTCCCAGCCGGAACAGAAGTAAGTTCGTTCCCGGTTGCCGGATTCCTCGTACCGAATGTCTCGCCCGACGCAGCCGGCATCCGTTCGTTTCCAATGACTAGCTGGTATGATTTCTCTACCGTCATTTCGGTAAGGACGAGACGAGTGATGCATAAAAACTTACCTGTACGCTTGCTCTAGGCCGACGGATCCACTGTCACTCGTGTCCGCATAACTGGCTGTCCCGCGGTCCCTCTCCGATCCAGTGAGCAGCGGACGGGCATTGTCAGGTACGACGAACGAACTCCGGTCTGGGAACGTGCGCCGTTGAGCGAGTCCGGTGGCCACGAGTGGGGCTCACAATCCGCAAGGATTAATTGACCTTCCCAGAATTATGGGGTATGGCGAAGGTTGAGTGCTTAGATCTCACGAAAGAGTTCGATACGGGAACAGACACGGTGACTGCCGTCGATGGGGTCGATCTAGCCATCGCTGACGGTACGTTCACGTCGATCGTCGGCCCGAGCGGTTGTGGAAAAACGACCCTCCTTCGGATGATCGCGGGACTCGAGACACCAACCGATGGTCGGATCATGTTTGACTCGGATGACGTCACGTCGACGAGCCCGCAAAACCGGAATGTCTCGATGGTGTTTCAGGACATCGCCCTGTTCCCCTTCAAGAGCGTCAGAGAGAACATCGCATACGGATTGAAATACAAGGACGTCGACGGTGACGTCGATTCCCAGGTCGAGGAGATTGCGGAAATTCTCGACATTGCGGAACATCTGGACAAGAAGCCGGGTCAACTCTCCGGCGGGCAACAACAGCGGGCCGGATTGGGGCGCTCTCTCATTCAGGATCCGGCTGTTTTCCTGCTCGACGAACCGATGAGTGATCTTGACGCTAAACTAAAACGCGAAATGCGAAAAGAGTTGAAGAAACTTCACCAGCAGTTTCGCAATACGACGCTCTACGTGACACACGACCAGGAAGAAGCGATGACTCTTTCCGACGATGTTATCGTCATGAACAAGGGTACAGTCGCCCAGAAATCGACACCGTACGAGATTTACCACAGGCCAAACTCTATTTTCGTCGCCGAATTCATCGGCTCCCCATCGATAAACACGTTTGATGCGACGGTTCAGGAAGGTGCGTTGTCGTCGCCACAGCTCACCAACGAACTGCCAGTCGGAGAGAAAGACGTGAGCGAGATAGCGGAAGCCGCTTCCTCCGGAGACGTCGTCCTCGGTATCCGTCCGACTGATATGTACCTCACCGACACGTCTGACGAAGCGCGCATCTCGGGCGAGGTCAAAATATACGAACAGATGGGAGAGAACATCGTGATCCACCTCCAATCCTTCGCGTCGGGAACCGAGTTCAAAGTCGTCGCCGACGATTCGAGCCTACGACCCGACCCAGGTGAGACTTTCGACGTCGGCTTCGACGTGCCGTCGGTACACGTCTTCGATCGAAAAACAGAGCGAGCTATTCTTCACGGCTTCGAGGGAACCCAAGCGCAGATACAGAACGACTAGCTGTGTCGGCGTTACGGCTACGGACCGGGTCGCCCGCGAGACGAATTCTGAGCGGCAGTCGATCACTATCCCTCGCCGGTTTCCTGTCGACGGACGATTCCACTGTCGAGAGTCGACCGAGTCGTCTCGTTTACGGGTGGATCGTCGCTCGGTACGTGTCTCCTTCCTCCTGTTTGCGATAAGCCTCTTCGACCGCATCGAATCCGACACGATGGTTGAAGAGCTCTTTGAATGGAACCTCGTCTTCGCACTGTTCCAGAAGCGCGATGGCCGTCTCGAACTGGGTGGGCGAGTAGGCGAGACTCCCACAGAGGTCCAGTTCTTTCTGGACGATCGTGGTGGGATTGATCTCCACCTCGCCGTTGTACGCGTAGTGTCCCGCCTCCACGACGGTGCCGCCTGCGTGGACGATCTCTATCGCCTGTCGCAGCGCATCGGGAACGCCGGCTGCCTCTACGACCACGTCGGGTCCAACGCCGCCGGGGGTGTTCTCCCGGACCGCGTCGAAGTACGCCTCTTCACCCTCGTACTCGGACATGTTGATCACCGTCGTTGCCCCGAACTCCGTGGCGAGTTCGAGTCGCTCGTCGAGCATGTCGATAGCGATGATCTCCTTAGCGCCCGCAGCAGCGGCGGTCATGAGGGTGAGCAGGCCGATCGGCCCGGCCCCCTGCACGGCAACGCTCTTGCCGATACCGAACCCCTCGCGTGCGTGTGGCAGCCCTGGTGGATACGCGCGCTCGAGTGCGTGTGATGCGACGGCTATGGGTTCAACCAAGGCTCCGAGTTCGACATCCATCGCATCTGGCAACTTGTAGATGGTTGCCCGCTCGGGAAGAACCATGTACTCGCTCATTCCGCCCGCATTGGGTGGCTGGTGGAGGGACGAGAAGCCAAGGATATCCCTGTTCTGCACCAATGTCGATCGTGTGGGCATGTTCCGCGAGTACCAGTCAGCAGTTTCGGACCCGAGGGAAGGGACGGCGGTGATTTTATCTCCCTCGTGTAACTCGGCACCCGTGGCGTCTTCCTCGACCTGTACACCGAGCTGATCGATGACCCCGGCGAATTCGTGCCCGGGGACGACCGGGAACTCCAGATCCATTCCACCGTTGTACATGTGGACGTCGGTACCGCAGACTCCCGACAGCTCGACATCCAGAACGACATCCGTCTCCGTCGGATCGGGGAGTCCGATCGTCCTGACGTCCAACTCACCAGGTTCTTCTAGAACCACAGCTTCTGATTGCATGAGCGGTTAGGCAATGCAATCAAATACATATAAAGCCATCCTAAATCATAAGCGAAATGGAAGTATGACGGAAAGAATAAATTTTCCATATCATGGAACACTATGGCGAGAGTGTTCGAAAGAATAAAATAGTATATGGATCAATCAGGACAGACGATGATGCCCGAAAACACGAAGGACGGCGTCACAACCGTTGAGACGACGTTTCGCATACTCGAACTGGTGAAAAACGCCGACGCACCGGGCCTGGGCGCGATTAGCGAGGAATTGGATATTGCCAGAAGTACGGCACATCGACACCTCGTCACACTCCAGAAACACCGGTTCGTGGTCAAGTCCGACGGCGGCTACCGCGTTGGATTGCGATTTCTGGATTACGGTCGCCAGTCGCAACTCGAAAACCAACTGTTCGAGCAGGTCAAGCCCAAGGTCGACCATATCGCCGAAGAGACCAACGAGAAAGCGTTCTGTTGCGTGGAGCAACACGGCATAGGTATCTTCCTCTACATCCGAGACGGCGAGAATTCAGTCCAAACTCACTCGTACATCGGCGAACAAATTCACCTTCACCAGCACGCCAGCGGGAAGGCGATACTGGCCCACCTCCCGGAGCAAAAAATCAGTAGGATAGTGGAGACCTATGGCCTCCCCGAACGAACGAACCACACCGTCACGGAGCCTGACGAACTACTGAACGAACTCCGGACTGTCCGCGAGTCAGGTGTTGCATACAACTACCAGGAGTCCGTCGAGAACCTCCGTGCTGTCGGCGTGCCGATACGTAATCTGAACACCAACGGCGTTTACGGGGCGATCAGTGTGTCCGGACCGGCGAGTCGACTGACCGGCGACTACTTCGAGACGGAACTGCCCGACTTGCTCAGGGGAATCTCCAACGAACTGGAACTGAACCTCGCCTACGAATAACCCGTCTGTCCGTTTCAGTCGGTCACTTCTCCAACTTGACACGGATCACGGGATCGACACCGCCCTAACTAACATCCTTATGGTTGTTAAACCCATTCCCCAGTTCCGACCTCGAACCCGGGACCCCCGGGTGCGACAATTCGTGTCAGTACCGCCCCAGTGGACGCGAGCTTATCCGGGTCCACAAGTGCGAGACGGTTCCGCCAGTTATAATTCGCGTGTAGCTCGTTCTCGAGCGTTCGCATCTGGATTCCCTACTCCTCCGATCTTACAGCCCTCCCAAGGCGGCTCGTATGCTTGGGCAGTTCGATTGGCCCCGAACCGGTGTCCGGGCGTACTTCACCGGCGTTGGCGCTGTCAACGACAGGCACATATTCTCGACAGCGGCTGCCGATACGACGCTCTATTCGAATTATTCGACCACTTCGGCAGGCAATTCGAATAACTCGAAAGATCACAGGCGACACGACACAGCCATTGAAACTGCGTACAAATCCGACGATCATCCAGATATAGTCGAAAAATAGGAAAACATAGTATATATTCGACGGATTGGGAAGCGTAGTAATAACACACAGTGCTTCCACGGGTTCGAATAGCCCATCCCGGGTCAGACTCGTTCGCGACAGCTTCGCGTGTGGCGATGGACATCGACAGGAACGCCGCGCGTGGTGTGTCCACCGGTTCAGTGAGTGACTCACACCGAGAAACTACGCGGCCACCCGAAGGCCACCTGTTCCCTTCCAACGAGACGTGAGTACGCGAATTGAGCCCTGTTGTCCGGACCTCAGATAGTGATCCCACTTGGTTCGGAACGAACGTGATCAAGGCAGGTGCCGAGGCGAGCCCTGAAAAAGGGATCTCGAAACTGGGTAATCCACTTCATCGCTGGTTACTACCGAAGATGAGTTCCACGTTCGCTCTCTATCGTTGACGGCCACCTCGTGAGACCCCTCACTGCCACTGCCTCTCCTCTCTCTTTCACCACGAACTTGTCGTGGATATCCTGTCGTCGAAGTTACATTTACCGATACTACTATATGACGTGGTCGTATTTGGCTTGGATATGGTTGGCAACGACCATTCAGAGAACATGAATCGGACTCGCCCTACTCGTCGTCGGTTTGTCAAAACCACCGGGGCTGCCATCACTATGGGTTCCCTGGCTGGCTGCAGCATGCTCGGCGGTGGCTCCCGGTCACTCCACTTTATCACCGACCAGAGTGCTCCCGAAATGCAGGAACTCATGGACCAGGCGTTCCAAGACTGGGAGTCCTCGTACGATGAGGACGTCGAGGCCGAGTTCGAATATATGGGGTTCTCCGAAGTCCCACAGACGATGAATCAGCAGCTCTCGGCGGGCGACCCGCCGGATATGGCTCTCCAGCGCGTGACGGAGATCACGCAGTACGGTGCCGAAGGCCATCTGTCGGACCTCTCGGAAGTCGCTGACGATATGGATATCGAAATTCCCGAGTATCTAAATATATCATTTGATGGTGATAGGATCGTCATCCCCCATTATCAGGATCACGTCTCCCGGTTCTACCGGGTCGACAAATACGAGGAAGCTGGCGTCGAACCCGCCGATTCCTGGCCAGACCAAGACGCTCAGGTCCTTCAGACTCTCGACGAAGAACTCCAGACGCAGGGGTCGATGCGAGCAAAACTCGTCGTCGCTAACCCCGAGGGTGAGCCGACACAGTGGTTCGCAGACACCCACATGTTCAACAACGGTGTGGACTACATCCAGCGCGATGGTGATGATATCAACGTAACGATCGATCAGGAACCTATCGCCGGGAAGGCAGCAGAAACATTAGAATATCTTAATAATATATACCAGTATTCTGTTCCGAGTCAGAGTCATAGTTGGGGCGACATGGTGAACTCATACGTTAACGAGAGTGTCGCCACCGTGAATTACGTCGGTGGGCGTTTGTTGGGTGCAATCCACGAAAACAACCCTGATATCGCGGAATACACGAAGCCTGCAGCACCGCCCCGCTCTCCTGCGAACGTAAATGGGAGCGAAGACTATCGTATTCGAAGCGCCACTCAGGGGTTCTGTATTCCCGAAGAGGCGGAAGGTGCGGATCTGGCGAAAGACTTCCTAACGTTCTTCATGAACTCTGACTATTATACTGAAAGCCTTCTGACTGTTCCGCTGCACAAGATCCCGTTTGACATGGACGTCCTCGACTCGGACGCTTTCCAGAGCAACGAACTCGTGCAGGCCCACCAGGATTACGTCGACCACATCAAGGAGTACCAGCAATATCAGACGCCGGGTGGAGCCTTTGCGACCGATCCGCCCACGCCGCAGTTTAACTCGCTTACAGTCGGTTCGAACATCATCCCGACGATGATCGGATCCGTGTTGCTGCAGGACACGGACCCCTCCGAAGCGGTGGCCACGGCAGGCCAGGCACTTCGAGACGAACTATAACATCTCGTGCACATGAACTCACACTCCGACGGCTTGGTTCAAACACTCAAAGATCGTGTAGCCGGAAACAAACGTGTAGAGATGGGCATCTTCCTCGCGCCGTCTATCATCCTGTTCACCCTCATCTCCGTGTTTCCGATCCTCTACGGATTCTGGATGAGTTTCACGACCGGTGATCTTGGTGCGACCGACCTCTCGTGGGCCGGTCTGTACAACTATGGTGAACTTCTGCACGACGAGACGTTCTGGGCATCTCTTCGGCGTGGGGCCCTGTACGCATTTGTTTCTGTGGTTGTCCAGACCGTCTTTGGGGTGGCGATCGCCCTCGCTATCAACGAATCGTTCAAATTTGCGAATATCGTGCGGACTGTCGTCCTCTTACCGTATCTGGTGCCCACGGTCGCGGTGGCACTCATCTTCAACTGGATACTGAGCTACGATTACGGACTCTTAAATTACATGTTGCTTTCGACTGGATTCATACAAGAGCCGATAAACTTCTTCTCCGTCGATCTCGCGATGGTGACTGTCATCGCTGCGTCTAGCTGGAAGTTCGTCATCTTCGTGGTTCTGATCGTCCTAGCTCGTTTACAATCGATCGACCCGGACTACTACGAGGTGGCGAAACTCAACGGAGCGAACGTCTACCAGCGGTTTATCGACGTGACGCTTCCGAATCTCAAGAGTGTCCTCTTCCTGATTATATTACTTCGGAGCATCTGGATGTTCAACAAGTTCGACATGATCTATCTACTGACTGGGGGTGGACCGCTGGGCGCGACTCAGATTCCCGTCATCTACGCCCACGATCTGGCGTTCGGCTCTCTGGACTTCGGGATGGCAGCCGCAGTTACGTCGATCATGTTCGTCTTATTGGCAACCTCGACGGGGATATACATCCATTTCTTCTCGCCTGAAGAGGAGGTGAACGTATGACGGAGTATTCGCGCTTCGACATTCGCCAATTCGTGACGGGGAAGACGGCGAAACGGTTCGTTCTCTATCTCTCGGTAGTCGCGATTCTGGTACTTTTTGCCTTCCCACTTTACTGGATGTTCGTCTCGTCGATAAAGCCGATGTCCGAAATCATGTCGTATCCGCCGGCTCTAGTGCCTAACGAATTAACTCTCGAGAACTATCTACAACTCATCGAGGATACGGACTACCTCGTCTGGCTCCAAAATAGTCTGATCGTCTCCATCGGAAACGTCCTTCTGAGTGTCACGCTCTCCGTGATGGCTGGATATGGTCTAACCCGATACGACTTCCCGTATAAGAGTGTTTTCGCGTACAGTTTCCTTATCGGATATATGTTCGCGCCTATGATGCTGGGTGTCCCGTACTACATGCTTTTCTACCGGTTCGGCCTTCTCGACACGTATCCGGGTCTCATCCTCGCACACGCGTCCATTACCGTACCCTTCACGATCTGGTTGATGTGGCAGTTCTTCCAAACCGTTCCTATCGACTGGGAGGAGGCCGCGTGGATCTGTGGCGCGTCCCGGTACAAGGCGATGCTCGAGATCGCGATTCCCGGGGCGATCCCTGGCATAATCGCGTCCGCTATCTTTGCGTTCGCTATCTCGTGGAACGATTACACCTTCGCACTGGTCATCATGTCCAGTCCTAGTAAGCAGATGCTTACCACCGGCGTTGCTCAGTTCATGAGCGGGACGCAGGTGTATTGGCACTATCTCATGACCGGAGCCTCGCTACTGATCATTCCGCCACTTCTGATCGTGTTCTTCCTGAACAAGTACATTCTGGAAGGCTTTAGCATGGGAGGGTTCGACTAGCTACAGAATCCAGACCGATATCACGTTGTATCGCCGTCGCACTATCGGGCTGTTATTGTCGCGCAACTGTGGCGTTCTCGCAGGCCGACGAGTCACCGAATCACCGCGGTTGGATATCGCCACTATCGTGTGGTTTCTAACGTAGCCGATGTCGTTCAGGTGGCCCTCGTTGCTGTGGTTCCCAAGTATAGTTTCGTTGATAGAGTGTGTCTCGTAACTTTGCGTCCGAAAAAAAGTGCTGTCCAGATCCCGTGCGAAAACTCTGAACCACTCGTTTACCGTTTCTAATTTTGCCCTGCTAAAAAAGTCAGAAAAAGTAGTGATCTGACTATTTACTTCATCGAATACCTGTCTGGCGGTGCCCCGATTTCTGCGGCGTCCGTATCCGAAATCGAGGCCGTTGCGACGGCATGCGTCGTTCAGTGATGTTGCACTATCGACGAGATACACGGTGTCGTCGATGCCGTGTTTCCCGCACACTTCGTGAAACACCGAGTAGTGATACCGTTGATCCAGTCCGTTCAAGCGTTGTGTGGTGCAATTCGATCGCTTTCGGACCGACCGTGTCGGACAGCCAATATCGCTCGTCGTCGAGTCGGAGCACAGCTTCGTCGATCGAATGTGATCCGGATCGACACGATCTGTGAGTTGTACATCGGCCTTCTACACCCCGTTGTGAACGTGGAATGTGCTCATCCAACACCTGAAATATAAATAATACAAACAGTATCCAAAAGTTATGACTTAGCAAGTAGAGTGAATACTGAGCTCTGTCAACAGCCACGATATTTCCAATCGCTCCACAAAACCTAACTCGACCAGATCGGTACAGTCGCCGAGACTTCGGGTACTCGAATTAACATATCTCGTACTAGGACGAGCAATCGTCGGACACAGGATGGCTGTATGACACTGGATCAGAGGGTGTGTCCTCGGGGCGTCGGGACGGTTCCCCGACGTTCCCCCGAGAGAGGACGGACCGGTTAGTCGTCCGCGACAGCGGGAGCGTTCGGCATCTCCCGGTGTGGGTCGGCCCCTTCGAAGCCCGAACTCCACTCCAACTGCTCCTCGTAGTGGAACGCGCGGTGGTCCTGCGTCGGGTCGACGACCGTCAGCGAGAGCCAGTCGTTGTCCAGCAGTTCGGTCACCGCTTCGTGGTCGGCCAAGATGCCCGTGACGCGCTCGACCGGTGCGTGGACCACCGTCGAAAGGCGGAGTGGCTGGTGGTACGGCTCGTCGTCGGCCGCCATCAGCGACTGGAGGGGCAGACCAGTCATCAGGTCGCCGCCGTTGCCCTGATAGACACCGACGTTGCCGATGGGGTTCTGGGTTATCTTCGACCCGCTACCATAGACGGCAGTGTCGACTGTCGAGAAGTAGTACTGGGTATTGATCCACTGCGTGACGATCATCGGGCCCGTGAGGATCGCTTCGAGCGCGTCGCCGTCGGAGTCGGTCGACCAGTCGTACGAGTGGAGGAAGGCACGGCCGTCGAGGTCGAGGTCGCTGGTCAGTTCGCGCGGACCGACGACGAAGCCAGCGTTGCCAGCCAGCCCCCACTCGGGACGCGTCTCGGCCCAGTCGGCGGCACGACGTTCCGCCTTACTGATGTCCATCGAGCCGTCGGCGGTTATCGATTCGGCACGCTCGGCGGTCGCGTTCTCGCGAGCGACCGCGAGATCCGCGCGCAACTGGTCGAGATCATCCGCGTGGCTCTCGGGGACGCCCTCGTCGATCAGTGTCACTTCGTCGGTCGTCGTGTTGTGTTGGCCGGCGACGAAGACCGTGTCTTCGGGAATGTCGAACCCGCGGTCGCGGAGTTCTGCCCTGACGGTCTCGTCGTTACAGATCGCCGCGAGGACGCGGGCGTTCGGTCCACCGGGGTTGCCAGCACAGGCACCACAGTCCAGACTCGACGCGTAGGGGTTGTTCGTCGTCTCGCTCCCGTGGCCCGTGAAGACGACGAGTCGACTGAACTGTTCCCACCCCATCTGCTCGAAGGCGGCCGCGGCGCACTCGACTTTCTCCTCGTGGGTCAGGCCCACCGGGAGTTCACCGACGTAGGAGTGTTGGTGGTGGACGGTCTGCTCACAGAACTCGTGGCTGTCGGGGATCGCACCGTCGGCGATTTCGAGCAGGTCGGAGACACGGTCGGGGACGAGCGTCCGGGCCGCGAGCGCCAGCCCGTACCCACTGCCGGCGCTTTCGACGAATCCGAAGGCGGTGGCCGGGTTCGTCTTCAGCGTCTCGATCACCTCGCTGGCTGCTTCGCGGAGATCCGACCAGCGGTCGTGACTCGCCTGCGTGTCCCGGTCGGTCGGAATCTCGGAGATGTGATGCTGTGGATCGAGAATCGGCGGACAGGCGGCGACCGACACCTCGGAATCGTACCGCTGGTACTCCACGGGGATGCCGAAGAAGCCGGCGTATCCGTGTGTCTCGTAGTTGCCGGTCTCCTCGACGTGGCGGCGGATGATCTCCGAACGCGTATCGATACAGAAGACCAGTTGTGCGTCCGGGCGACCGGGTGGGTCGTCGTCGTCGTCGAGTCCCTCGCTCTCGGTGGTGATGTGCTCGACGACGTCACTGCGGTAACTCGCCTCCCACGCGCTCAGGAACGCTTCGGCGAGTTCGTCGCTCGTCTCAGCCTCGGTGCTGTCGGGACCGGTCGCTGGCTCGATATCGACACCGAAGGCGTCCGCCAGCGCGAGACGGACTGCGAGGTAGCCTTCCAGCGTGATGGGGTACGTCGACTGCCACACACCGTCGTCGGCAGCGCGCCGTTTGATCAGGCCCACCCACCCGGGGAGCGCGGCGAACTGCTCCTCGAAGATGGGAACCCACTGGCTCTCCGGATACGGCGCCAGCACGGCCTCGATGGCCTCGGTTGGCGACTTCGGCAGGTCGGCGAGGATCCCCTCGTCGGGAATCCGACCGTCGTACGCCGCCACCGACCGGAAGGCGCCGTAGAACCCATCCTCGCGGTTCGGCATCGACCACTGCGACTGCCCTTCGTCGAGGAACGCCGCAAGCCACTTCGTCAGCACGCAGTCGACCCGCTTGGCGTCGGTCGTCCGGCGCGCCGACTCGACGCCGGTGTCCATGCGTTCCAGCAGGGTTTCGGGATCACCCTCGTAGCCCTGCTCGCCCAGTTCCGACTCGAGTATTTCGGGATCGATCCGTCCGTCGGCGAGCGCCCTCCGGAACGTCTCCGGGCGTGGATAGCCGCGGCCGCCCAGGAGGTCCGCAGCCTGGGAGACGGCCTCGCCGAACGGGACGTCCTCGAACCCCGAGAGCGGGTTGGCCGTCACGAAGGAGTGGATCGGCCACACCGACCCGACGGTGGTCGCCGCTTTGTCGATGCTGTCTTCGACGGTGCGCTCAGTACTCATTGTACTCCTCCGTGGCGGTCAGCACGGTACTGGATGCGGGCTGACTCGCGTTCAACAGCGCGACGTAGAGGCGCTGGCTGCGTTCGTGGACCCCACGCTCTATCACGACGTAGACGGCGAGGAAGCCGACGGCGACGAACACGTGGGGCACGCTCAGTTCGGTCGGGGCTGCGACGACCGGAAGCCCGGACAGGACAGTCGAGATGGCCTCGTAGGCGAGTGCGTAGACGCCGATCGCTGGCATGAAGACCAGCGGGACCACGCCGTAGCGGGCCGTCGCCGGCAGCGAGGTGTGCCCGACGGCGCCGCGTGCCGCGTGCAGCGTCGTGACCACGACGAACACCACGAGCAAGAGTCCGCTGTCGGCAGTCGTGCCCTTCCCGGTGAGGGCTGCGAACAGCGCCCCACCCGCAAGCCCAGTCACCAGGACGACTGCGACGCCTGCGATACTCCTTCCACGGGGGTCGCTCTCACGTGGTCCGGTGTGTTCGACCCGTCCGCCCGCGCCGAGGAAGTGATACGCCTTGTAGAAGCCGTGCAACACGAGGTGAGTGACAGCGGCCCCGAAGAAGCCGAGGCCAGCCTGCATGATCATAAAGCCCATCTGTCCGACCGTCGAGCAGCCCAGTTCGGTCTTGACGTCCGACTGGACAGCTTTGAGTAGCTTTCCGAGCAAGGCACTCGTCGCCCCCACGACCACGATACCGAGCATGAGGGTGTCGTCGACTGTCACGACCGGGGCGAAACGGAGTAGCAGGATGCCGCCCGCGTTGACGAACCCGGCGTGCATCAGCGCCGACGCGGGCGTCGGGGCAGTCATCGAGGAGAGGAGCCAACTGTGAAAGGGGACGAGCGCGGACTGGATCATCGCCGCGAAGACGAGCGCAACCGCGGCGACCAGCCACACTGGCCCGCCGAGACTATCGGCGCCAGCGGCGATTCCGGAAATCGTCGTCGCGCCGGTCGCCCACCACAGCGCCGTCAGTGCGACACCGAGGAGTACGCTGCTGGCAAGGAAGTACCTACGGGCGACGCTCGCGGCGGCTCGTGCCTGTTCCCAGCCGTCGACGGTACCGACGAGTTTCGCCATCACCAGGCCCATCGCCATCCACAGGACGGCAAACAGGGCGAGGTGGTCGGCAGCTACGAGCCCCATCACGGTGGCCGTGAAGCCGAAGGCGGCGAGGAAGAAGCCGGTCTCGTGGGCACTCCCGGCCATGTAGCGGCGCGAGTAACTGTGAACGATACCGCTGAAGAAGGTGACCACCACCCACATCAGCACGGTCAGGCCGTCGATGGCGACCACGCCGGGAATCTCCCAGGCGCCACCGAGTCGGACTCGGGCAACGACGACGGCGACGCTCGCGGCGAACAGTGACCACATGAGCCACGTTAGTACAACGGGCACGGACGGCGATTCCACCGTCGTGTCCGGGAGCGCTCCGACCGTCGGCTTCGAGCTGTGTCCTGACATCGTTCGACCCGGCGTACGACCGATCCCGGAAGTCGGGACGACTTCCGAGTCCGCTTCTGGTCGTCTCTATCCGATTCAAAGAACAGAATATCTATTAAATCTATCTATATTCACAGACTGTTCGTAATTTATTGATTATAGAACATTATGGTTTTGGGGTGTGAGGGTCGATACCTATGGCCAGGGCGGGCCGTGGCCTGTCCCGACGACGGGAGCGCCTGCCCGAGACACACTGACGACGGACGCCGGTCCCGACGAGTCGAGTCGAGTCGTCGGCCGAGCCAACTGGCGCGAACGAGGAGTCAGGCGGTCGTCCGATACGTGTCGGAGTCGGCCATCGACCACACTCTCCGCTATGGATCGGTCCCAGTGCGGTTCTTGGAATCGAACTTGCCGAACGGCGTCGTCTCATGGGTGCGCACGAGCACTTCGTCGGCAACGGTGAGACCCATATCGAGGAGTTCCTGTGCGACGGGCGTGATGTCGTCGTCCGTCTCGCCGACGGCAGTCACCAAGAGATTCTGTTCGCCGGTGACTAGCTCCTGGACCGATACGACGCCATCTATCTCCAGAATATCGGGGATATGGTCGCCGCGTTCGGGAATCGAAGCGGTACAGTAGAGCAACATTCGGAGCGGATAGCCCGACTTCTGATAATCGACGCTAGCGCTGTATCCCTTGATCACGCCGTCGGCTTCGAGACGCTGGATGCGCTTGCGGACGGTGCTGTCCGAGGTGTCGGTCCGCTCCGAGATGTCTCCGGACGACATGTTCCGGGCGTCCTCTTGGAGCGCGTACAGGATCGCTTTGTCCACGTCGTCGATCTCCTCGTCGGCCATACCGTGTATCCGAGACAGAGGCACTTTACCTTTTGATGTACCCGGCACCCCGTGAATACCGACCGACGTGTAGCCGTGACGAGAACTCCGCCGCGGTGCCTGCCCGCCACTGTGCCTGTCGGTCGCCGTGGCTTCGAGTGCCGAGACGGCGATCCGTCTCGGTGGGTACCGAACCTCCGGTCGGCGATGCGGGTCGTCGCACCCGTCTGCCGACTCTCCCACCCGATACCGACTCACGCCGGGTCGTTTGGTGCCGGAGGAGGGTGGAACAGGCATAACCGTCCAGCGCCCCTCTTGGTGGTAGATAGCATGGACATCTCAGAGATTCTCTCCCCGGAGTTCACCGAGTTCGACATCGGTACGCCGCTCTCGAAAGTCGCCGGCGCGTTCGAGAACCAGGAACTCGACGCCGTCGTCGTCACGGATGGCGACGAGTACCGCGGCGTCGTCAGCCGCCGCCAGCTAGCGTCCTCGTCCAACCAGCCCTCGGCGAAGGTCGGCTCACAGGTACAGCACGTCCCGGCCGTCGATCGGACAGAGGACGTCCGCGAGGTTGCGCGACTCATGATCGCCAGCGATGCCAAGACACTCCCCGTTCTCGACGGCGACCGTGTCGTCGGCGTGGTAACCGGCGACGCCGTCCTCGAAGCCGTCCGTCCGTTTCTCGACGCGGTGACCGTCGAGGACGCCTACACGGCGGAGTTGATCAGTGCGACCCCCGAAACCACGATCGGGAAAGCGCTCAACACGCTTCGAGAGGCCGGGGTCGCCCACCTCCCGGTCGTCGATGGCGACGACCTCGTGGGGCTGTTGAGCCTGTACGACGTCATCGACTTCACGACGCGCGGCGGCAACAGGAGCCAGGGCGGGTCGTCGAACGGTTTCGGTGGCCGCAGTGGCGGGGGACGAACCCGTGGTGGGTTCGGCGAGCGCGAGGGCGATTCCGATCGGATGCTCGACCTGCCGGTTCGGAATCTGATGACCGACGGGGTCGTCACGGTCCAGCGGAGTGCACCGCTGGACCAGGTCGTCGGGACGATGTTCGAACGGGAGATTTCCTCGCTCGTCGTCACGGACGACGACACCGACGATCCGGTCGGAATCGTCACGAAGACCGACGTCATCGAGGCGCTCACCTGGGAGCCGGACGACCGGAACGCCGTGCAGGTGTTCGGGAGTGACCTCCTCGAGGGACTGGACTACGACGACGTCGCCGCTCTGATCGAGGGCGTGACCGCGAAGTACGGGGAGATGAGCGTGATCAAAGCCAGCATCGAACTGCAGGAACACAAGGAACGCTCTCGGGGGATGCCGCTGATACTGGCGCGGATTCGACTGGTCACCGACCGCGGTTACTTCACGGCCGACGGGGAGGGGTACGGTGCCTCCCACGCCCTTCGTCTCGCCGCCAACGCAGTCGAACGACAGGTTCTCAAGGGAAAGACCTACGGCCAGTCGAAGAAGCATCCGGACCCAGACGAGCAGGAACAGCTCTACGGATGGTGGCTCGGCGGCTGACGATTCCGACCGAACGACTCGCACGGATCGATCGGTCGATTCGTCGACCGGTCGCTACGCTCACTCGGGGGCGAGATCCTCGCCTTCGAACGGTCCGGTGTCCGCCTCGGATGGGATCGCGCTTCTTGGCCCACTCCCCGAGCCGGGAGCGTGCCTCGACGGGGTGCTGCCGTTCGTGCAAAAAAGTCCCCCTCCTCTCGGTGCAACGCCGTGACTGCTGAACGTTCGTACGACACCGAGGCCGGTAGCAGTGTCACTCTCGTCATCACATTGATCAAGGGGATGAACACCACAAATTAGCATCCCGGAGTGAGCGTGGGCCGGTATGCCGGAGTGTGACAACTGCGATTCCTTCGTGACGGAGGCGTACGTTCGCGTGTTTGCACCGCCACATCTCGACACCGTGCGGGTGTGCCCACGGTGCGAGGAGTTGATCCGGGACGGTAGTGAGACACGCACGGCGCGCTCGACACGGTAGTCCCGTGGGATCGGAAGCTACGTCGGTGTGACGAGGAGCCCGCCTGGTTCCCACGGCCCCCGTGTCTGCCACCAGTCGTGCTGGGGCGGGTCACGAGTCACTCGCCGCGTTCTCGCAGACGAGGGGCGCTACGGACGGCTGCTCGGTGTCGCAGTTTCGAGCAACTGCACGCTGAGATACTCGCCGTTGTCGACAGTGACTCGACAGCGACTGTAGATAAACGAGAGGTGGCCCCCGGTACGGGGAGTACCGTCCGCCTGTGAGCGGAAGAGGCCGTTCAGTGCGTCCGGATCGAGAATGTCCGTGAGCGGGTGGAGCGAACACGGCTCGCACCCCTCGACGGCGCTCACTGCGAGGATGACGGCAGTACTCACCGATTCGGTCGCTTCGATTTCGTACTCCATATTCACGTTTGGAGCCTCCGACGTAAGCGTCAACTGTTTTTCACCAGTATCATCAAAACGAGATTTCGGATCACCGCACTACCGGGAATCACTCGGTTAATCAGAATCGAACCGAGCATGAACAACTCCGGGAGTAATACCGCTCCACAATAACGGAACACGATGGAAGTAGCACATCGATTTCTGGAGAGTGTGGTTCCGGTACAGACGGTACCGTTGCAGACCAGCGGGTTCATCGAACTCGTGGTTCTCTTTTTGATACTCGCGCTCGTCGCGGCGATTCTCGGCGCTCGGGGAATCGCCGGACTCAGTATGGATATCGCGAAGTGGCTGGTCATCATCTTCGTCGTCCTCGCAATCGTCTCGTTTGTCCTGTAGGTGTCACCCGTCTCGGCGGGCGATAGCTGGGCCCGGCGTGACCTTCTCGGGCTAAAGACACCATCCGATGGGCCAAACTGGCCCGAATTTCAGTGGAACCGTATCTTGGCCTTCATCGGCGGAGTCGGCATTACTGTACTCTATCCGGGTGAATCCATTTCGGTATCACCCGAACCCTCCGGTCGTCGTACCCCTTGTCACCGCGGAGAATAGACACCCCACTGGCAGTTCGATCGATCAGTGACGGCACGATCTGCGAGTCGTGTTTTCCGGTCGTCGTCACGTGGAGATCGACGATTACGTTCGTCTTTGTGTCTCCGAGACGTGTGAGTTTCAACTGCTGTATCGTCAACTTCCTTCGCCGAGTGTGTCGTGCTTCGAGACGTGACTACGGGAAGCCGGAGGTGTCGCTTTCAGGTCGGCAACGCGAAAAACAGCGCGGCAATAAAGAGGACGAGCGCTGCTCCGGTGAGCGTTACGATGTACATCCCAGCAGCGACCCCGAGGCCGGCGATAGTCCGAAGCGTCAACCACTGTTCCGTCGATTGGTGCCGACAGTACAGACGACCACCTATGGTTCCAAGTCCCCACACCGCTATCGGGTAGGCTACGAGCACCGCGATGAGTCGAAATTCTCGAAACTGCGGATCGTTCTGCGTGGAACCGATGTGAAGCACCTGCCACCCAGCGACCATGACGACCCCCTGACCGAGTGCGATAACTCCGACCAGTAGCAAATAGTTCACCGGGAATCGGTCGGTTGGCCAATTATCGAGTCGGGCGCGAAAGTCCGACACCGCGAGTGATGGGAGACACCCGAGGGCGACGACGCCGATCACTGCCAGATACTGCAACAGCGTCATCGCGATATCTCCGATGGACGAATACGGAATCATAGTTCTTGTGAGCGTTGGCTACTGTATATTTTTGACTTTGAGTTAATGAGCAATTGAAGTCATACTGTGGATAACCAGCATACCGGACCACTACAGGTCGGGAGTTTTGCTGGTTCGAACGTTTTCGGGCGAGTCCTGTGCCGTATTTTGTATTCGTCACGCACCGGAAGGCCGTTCGAAAGGTGGGCTCTCGTCACGATATTGAACGCTCCCTGAAACACGATGAGTTGGAAGGCTTCAGCCGGATACCAACAGTTGGCTCTCTGAGATTCTGCTCATGTTTCACTGAGTCCGCCTCATGTCCCGCAATTCGAGTAAGGCCCAGAATATGAACGTGGTCGAAAAAGAAAGTGCTATCCCATTCAGTGGTGAAAATATTAATGTACTGACAGTAAATGAGCCGATCATCCAGAGGGTGACGAGCAGTCCCTTATCTTTCATACGGGGTCTCTGTTCGCCGACCTGTATGTAACCCCCGAACCATTTCATTTCAGTAGCCGCAATGGATGGCGCATATAGATCAACCGTACTGCAGCGCGATATCGACGCGATCCTGAATTAATATGCCAACCCAACCGTCGGCTATCAATCTTAGGTGTGCTGCGGGCTAGATCGAGCGTCACGTTTGCCCTCACCGCGTGGAAGTTGAACAGTTACAATGGTTCCGGAGCTGTCAGCGTCGAACGAGAGCGTACCGCCGAGTCGGGTGACGATCCACTGCACCATCCAGATGCCCAGTCCCCGCCCATGACGGAGCTGTGACTGTTCGACAGATCCGAGCACTGCGTATTCCTGTTCGGGGATGCCTGGCCCCTCGTCTTCGATCGTAACCACAGCGTGTTCGGCGGATGCACGAACTGAGATCCGAACGGGTGGCTCATCCATCTCGGTGTGTTTCATGCCGTTGCTGACGAGTTCGGCCACAACGGTCCGGACGGCCTCACGACTGGTGTTCAGTGTTACCGGCTCCGCGTCGATGGTCACGGTCCCTCCGAAATCGTCGGCGATCTGTTCCCCTACCTTCCGGATGAGTTCTCCCATTTCGATCCGTTCCCGGTCGATGTGCTCCCGGGAGAGGAGTTGGTCCATCTCGGTGACGGTTTCGCTCATCGTCGCGAGCTCTCTGGCCGAATTCGAGATCTGCTTACCACGGTCCGGCTGGTCATCAAGGAGTTCTGCGTGGGCACGGATCACGTCTACTTTGTTACGGAGGTTGTGACGCAAGAGCCTCACGAGGACGTTTCTCCGTTGCTGGTTGCTCCGACGCGCTGTAACGTCACGGCAGATGTAGATGTCTCCGGTCCGGTCACCGTTCCGTTCCGTCATCGGGCTGTGTGTCACCTCGAACCATCGACGCCCGATTTCGGTCGTCAGCTCACGGTCGACGGGAGCATCGCGGAGTTCATCGGGTCCAACCCCGATGAGCGACTCGAAATCACGTCCGAAGACGTCTCGAGACTGTGTCCCGAGAAACACCTGCCTCGCGGTTTCGTTCAAATAAATAATATTTCTACGTGTGTCCGTTACGATCACGGCTTCCGAAATTCCTTCGAGAACCACGCCGCGGGCCAACCGTGCCTGTTTCGTGGTGTCTTCGGTGGCTTCGGTGAACACGCTTACCGCCAATGGCACTCCAGAGCCGACGGCGGTGGCCAAGATTAGATTCTGGACGACACTGTCTTGCAGGGGTGTGAGTGACGCGACGAACCCCACCATAACGAGACTGCTACCGCTGATTGGAAGGAGAACGCCTTGCCACAAAGGGACCAATTTGCGCTTGAGTGTCGCCTGTGAGAGCAGAAAGGTCCCCGCGACACTCCCGTACGTTGCCGAGATATTGATGATGGCCACCGAGGCGTTCTGGATCACTGACACCGGTAGTTGCGTCGCGAACACGAGGACGACAGCCGTCCCGGTGCCACCGAAAAGTCGCCTGCGCGTGAGTTCTGGACCGCGACCGGTGTGTTCGACTGCGAACCACAACCAGGCTATCGACGCCCCGAACAGGGCGACTCTCACACCGCTGAACAGCGTCTCGATATCAGCGACCCTCAGACGGACGGCCACGTCAAGGACGGCGACCACGGCGAGACACCCGGCAGTGATACCGAGACCGGTCGTCCCGAGTTCCGGTCGACGGGCGACTGCCGTGCTTCCGGCCGTGACCAGGGTCACGACGAACAGGACATCGGCGATGACGAGCGGGTCGATCATCGCTCACCCTCGAACCGGGTCCTGCGTGCGGGAAGCGCCAAGCGGAGATGCTCCCAGGGGGTTCCGTCGACACCCACGCTCCCGCCAGCATCGATGGCAATCAACGAGAGCAGCTTCGCTGCGGGATGTTCCGCGGTGGGTTCTGACACCGGATCGGCGTCCTCCTCGCGGGAGTCCGTTCGTATATCGACGTATACGACTCCGTCGTATCCGTGATCGTCGGCTGCCATAACGGCCAGTTGCGGACCCGGCTGGCGGTTCGATGTGTCCGCATCGGACTCGGTTCCCGACTCGGTGCCAGCGACCGATCCGTTGTTTGCGCCCTGCCCTCCGATGTCGGCCTCGAACGAGATGGTCACCGAACGGTTCCGGATCGTGACAGTGTCGAAAACGGCCGCGAACCCCGCAATCAAGAGCGGCTGTGGGACTGCAACGGTGTACGACTCTCCGGTCGCTTGGATGGTGTGCTCGTCTGCCTGTATCGAACTGCGTGCCGCGGCGGTCCGAATCCCCGTCAGCAGGTCGCTTGATTCTTCCAAGGAAGTCTCAGCGAGCGCTTGTTCCATCTCTCTTGCCCGCTTCCCGACTGTGAGCAGGAGGTCGCTACGTGTCCGGATTCGTTCGCCCACACCCTCGGGGTCGACCCGCGCGTCGCTCGGCGCGAATCCGGGCGCGTTACGACTGTCTTGTTTTTCGACCGACGATGCGAGCCGTGCGATTTCGTCGAGCTGGACGCCGATCACTTCGGAGAGGAGATCGGTCAACATTCGCGTTTGCCGCTCGCGGAGCCGCTGGTCGGTCGCGTCTCTGAACAGCAGTACCGTGCCGAGGGGAACGCCGTCGGTGTCGTCAACAGCCTCCGGAACGACGGTCAGGACTCTATCGCTCACTCGAATCAGTCGTCGCTGCTCGTGTGCCAGCACCGCATCGTCGAAGATACGTTGGACGGGGCGTCCGACCACGCCCGCGTGCTCGCAGCCGAACGTGTCTTCGGCGGCAGCGTTGAGATCGACCACCTTGTCCTTACGGTCAATCGCCACGACCGGTTCCGACAACTCATCGACGATACGACTCTGGACTACCGGCCGGGCAACGGGAAGCTGTTCTAACGGCCGGAACCAGCGCAGCGTGACCAAGAGCCCCCCGCCTGCAAGGAGCAGGACGACAGGGAAGATCCGCTCCGAGTGGGCATATACCGACGACAGGATCGGAGCCAGGGCCAACACGAGAAGTGACCCAGCCGGTAAGAGCCCCTGTCCATACGGCACGGCGTCTCGAGAGATTGCCGCCCAGAGAAGGATGGCGGCGGCGATAGCGTACAGCGGAGTAAGCACACCGGAGACGAGTCCGATTACGCGCTGAGTGAGGATCCCCGCCTGTGATGTCGTCTCGACACCCAGTTCGAACGGGAGGAAACTTACTATCAGCAATATAACTGGCAGCGATATCAAGAGAGTTCGAACCGACCGCGTGAGCCATTGGCCGCGCCCGGTAAACCTGATAGCGAACAGGAACGCGAAAACAGCGACGAACCCGGAGGTGTTGTACAACGTGACGATCCAAAGTCCTTGATACCGTGCCGGGTAGACGAACATAATTATGAAAGCGACACTACCGAGCGTGAGCAAACCCCCGACAGTAGCTAGCGCTCTGGCTCCGGGCCTACTTCGTCGATTCCACGCCGATCGAGTGAGCGCAGCTGCGATCAACAAAGCGGCGGCACCAAGTAGTGAGTGGGAAAGAGAAATCCCGTAGGGTGACATACAGCTACTGATTGGTTGTGATAGGTCGTGGATATAATTTCGGACGCATCATCGGTGATCGGGCCTCAGTCCGAAATGAGGTGTGATTTTTGCGTGGTTGTATCCGACCCCGCCCTCTCAAAGAAACGTCACTGCCGTCCAAGCCAATGCCCCCAGCACGCCGGTACGGCACTCGCCAGGAATCTACGACGATAGCGCTGGGTTTCGCGGCTTGTGAGCCAGCGACCGGGCCGATTCCGGTCGGGACAGTCGGGAACACGACGATGCTTCCGAGGAGTATCTATACGATAGTCCGCCATAGAGTCTGTCTTCCCGGCATCTGTCCCTGAACAATGAGCGTATAGACGAATGGCAGCTCGTGGCGGCTTCACTGACTGAAGCTAGACAGAACGCCTGGAACGGCACAACACATATTGACACGACAGGAGATGAACCACTTATCGTGTCCGACGTGCGAGATCCCGAAGCGCTCGCAGATTTGCTCGATGACGAGTGTGCGCGCACGATTCTCGTCGAGGCAAAAAAGAGCCTCGCTCGGCGGCCGAACTCAGCGACTGCGCCGAGGTTTCGGAACCAACGGTCTACCGACGACTCGAACGACTCCGCGAGTACGATCTGGTCACTGGAGATATCCAGCCAGTCACCGATGGGAAGAACTACAAGCTCTATCGGACAGAACTCGACGGCATCGAACTCGATCTCAGCGAGGACGGCTTCGAGATCACAGTCTCACGCCGGGAACGGATGGCAGACCGCTTCACACAGTTCGTAGAGGGATCCTAACATGATCGGCACACTGCTCCAGATCTACGTCGCGTGGCGGTACGGTGGCGTCGAGTTGCGGCTGACGCCGGCATACCTACAGCGAGAGTAACACGCTGACCTGAACCAGAACACCAGCCGAACCCCAGCCCACAGACCGCGCATCGTTGTCGTGGACGCTGCTCCGGCGCCGGCGAGCAGTTGTCGTCTCGTCGAGAACCGCCGACCGACAACCACTAAAGCGACAGCCCTAACGGCGATCACCACTGCGACGACCGTCGTCAGCGTCGGATCGAACGCGTGACGTGCGTGAGCTGTCCCAGAACCGTCCCGTTCCACGTGGGTATCCCCGACCACAATGTCGCGTTCGTCCACATCAGCTGGAGTTGACACAGCAGTAGTGAAACGCTCGTCTCTGAGTCCAACCAGTGAGTTCAGTTGCTAAATTCGACAGCTGGTGAATCATCAGGCCAGAGTACGGTCTGAACGTCCCGTGCAGGTTGGAACACGCGAGTACGGCACGTAACCTGCATCATCACCAGAAAGTGAATCAGTCACCCGTTGACGTCTGTAGCGCGTCGGTATACCCACGAAAAACGAAATTGCCGATCCAGAGCAAGGCGATGACGGCGCCCACCAATACGATCAGCGCCTGTGCGATTCCGTCCACGACTCTCGCGGCTGAAAGCGTGATTCCGAGCACGATTAGAATCCCTAACGTGTCACTGAGGGACCAATCCGACATAATATGAACTCCCTTCGCGTCGATAATATCTTTTTGGTAATCTACCCGTCCCGTGTGCGAATCAGTGTTTGCGCCAGTCGAATGCAATCCAGCGCATCTGCTGAATGTATCCTCTCTATTCAGCAGCTCGTTCCCGACAGATCCTGAGCGGATGGCCACCGTATGTGGCACAGCTACTGCCCTTGACACCCCCGAAAGAACAACCGCGAGACTCCGACGCGGTGTTTCTGAGTCAGAGTCAGGGGGTAATCATAAACACACGTCCGAACTAACGTGGGCGCATGAGTCGCGTTCGACTCCGTTCTCACCGGCGGTGTCTTCGCCAGCTACTGGGGCTGGTGGCCCCGCGACGACACGGGAGGACGACGGGAGACCGATGACCGACGAGTGTACTGCGGCGATTCCGGTGGACGCGTTCCCGGATCCCGTTCTCGCATACGCCGTCGACGGTCGTGACGCCCGCATCACGACGACGAACGCGAGCTTCGAGCGACGGTTCGGGGATATGCCACCCGAAACACCCGTCTCGACGGTATTCGACCGGTTTAGCCACAGTGTTACCACCGGGGATCAGGATCCGATAACCCACCTCGTTCGGGGGGATCGTATCGGGATCTACCTCGACGGGCCCGAGGATCGAGGGACGTTTTTCGCGCGAGTGATCCCCGCCGAGGAGGGCGACGGATATATCGTCTTCTCGGACCTGCAGGACTGCCCCACTATCGAGGAACTGCCCGCCGTCGATCAGGTGAGTAGCGTGATCAGCCACGACCTCCGTAATCCGCTCGACGTCGCCAAGGCACATCTCACAGCAGCGCGAGAGACGGGGGATCCTGAACACTTCGAGTCGGTCGCCGACGCACACGATCGGATGGAACGAATCATTCGCGATGTCCTCACCCTGACACGAGGGGACGCCGTCGTGGACCCGTCGGATCGAGTCTCCATCGAAACCGCAGCGACGGACGCATGGCAATCCGTCGATACTAATGGGGCGATGCTCGATCTCATCGGATCGCTCCCTACCGTCACCGCCGACGCTGATCGCGTCCGAAGACTGTTCGAAAATCTGTTTCGGAACAGTGTGGAACACGGCGCTACGGACAACCGGACGCGATCCGGAGATTCCGTTGATCGCGGCTCCGACGCTCCCGCGTCGAACACTCGCGGGGCCCGGGGAGAACGGCGTCCGGGCTCCCGTGAACAGTCGCTCGATCGAAGCGAAGAGACGACTCCCGAGGGCAGTCTGACGATCACTGTCGGCGCGTTGGAGGACGGCTTCTACGTCGCCGATGATGGCAGGGGTATCCCTGCCAACGAACGGGAGACGGTTTTCGAGCCGGGCCACTCGACCATGAACGGCGGAACTGGACTTGGTCTCGCGATCGTCGAGCAAATTATCGCGGCCCACGACTGGGACGTAACGCTCACGACAGCCGACTGTGGTGGGGCACGGTTCGAGATCCGATTCTAAACGCCGAGGGCTGAATTTGCACTTCTGACTGATAGCGGACGAACCGACCAAAGCGGGACTCCCTGCTATGGATCATCGGCTGCAACGGGCACCGATCGCCGTTCTCGAAGTCTCGACCGAAGGGATCGTACTAAACAGCGATGAGGTCGGTGAGACACTGATCGACGCCGTGGATCCGGCAGGAGCCCTCGTCGCCGCCGCGTCCCCTCCATCAGTCGATGACACCCTCCTGACTGCATTCGAAGGTGAGTCCGTCACCGAGACGGACTTCGAGGAGTACTTCCCTGCCCCCGACAGGTGGCTCGCCGTCTCCGTCGTGGCGCGGTTGGTTATCACATATCACCGCGATTGACCTCCTCGAACCCATCGAGGATGTCGTCATCAGTCAGCAGTCGTCTGGCTCGGGCTTCGAGTCGCTCGGCTCGCTCGGCCACCGCTACAAATCGATCGTGTTCGTGATGCTGCTTGGGGTCCAGTTCGGCTTCGAGCACCGCTCGCTTGGCCTCGGCACTGAAGTACTCCCCGAGCGTTTCGTACGCGAGGATCCGTCGCTGCTGATCGATGACCGCGCGGACGTCCTCGCGGTCGACCGGTTTACAGAGATAGTCGTCGAACGGCATATCGAGTACTTCGATGCCGGGATCGACCGCGGTTACCATCACCACCCGTCCGTAGTATCCCCGCTCGACTAGTTCCGACAGCACGTCATCACCCGACATGCCCGGCATATGTCGATCCAGAAGGAGGATATCGACCGTCGTATCGGCGACCGCCGAAAGCGCGGCTTCTCCACTGTAAACGGTCTCGACGTCGCAGTAGCCTCGCAGTCGTAGTGCATACGCGTCTGCAACCTCCCGTTCGTCGTCGACGACGAGGGTACGCACGTCCGCCGCGCTATCGCTCCCGGACATCTGTTTCGATTGCTTACCCGATGTCGAGGCCGCAGCCACATAACTGGTCTCTTTTCCGAGCAACGCCATCTGCACTCCTAGAGTCCCGACAGTCACGCGGTCTGCATGCTTGGCCCCGATATCCAGTATGGGACGGCCCCCTTCTAGACGTATGTCCGTTAACACGGCCCGAAAGTCGCAGCGGCAACCGGACTGGACGGAAGATATCGACCTCTCGGCGTTCGAACTGTTCGAACTCTTCGGGGACGAATACACCCGACGCGTGTACGAGACCATCACGGAGCAGCCACGATGTGGCCGTGCGGTTGCCGAGGCAGCGGACGTCTCACGGGCAACGGCGTACCGTCGCCTCAACAACCTTCGTGATGCGGGCCTCGTTCGCACTGAGATGATGATCTGTGACGACGGCCATCACAAGGAACGGTTCAAGCCCGTGGCTACGTCGATCTCTATCTCCCTCGGCGATGGAATCGGAGTCGTGGTCGACGTCGCGGACTGATTTCGTAGTTCATCAATCGTGTCTTGACACCACGACCGGCCGCCGACAACAAGACCGTTCGATCGTGAATCCGTGGGAGGAGCCTCGGTGGAAAACTATCCCCGAAACGACCCGTCCGCCTCCGTCGGGAGGCGGGATCTGTATAGCTAGACTGCCGCTACTGGCCGGATCCGTATTGATAGCCTCCGGTTACAGAGGGAAGCGGTACAAGAATACTGGTAGAGACGATGACGAGTGCCTTTCCACGCCAGACCAACGTCGAATACAGCCCTCGCGAGCGAGCCGACCTCACCGTCTCCGGTGACTCGCGGGTAGACGCCCTCGATGCGCTGTCGTCGGGGACCGCACAGTCGATTCTGGGGGCGCTGGACGGCGATCCGAAGACGACCTCCGAGATCGCGGAGATCGTCGATACGTCGATACAGAACGTCCACCATCACTTGCGACGCCTCGAAGAGAACGACCTCGTCGAACCGATCGGCACGTGGTACTCGGTAAAAGGCAGAGAAATGACTGTCTATGCACTCGCAGCGGAGAAACTCGTCGTCCAGTTCGGAGCGGCCGAGCAGTCGCAGTAACGGATGACGGGTCCCCATTCCCGGCTGTTACAATCGTCGCGCCCCCTTTCAGCGACGGACGCTATCTCTCCCGGTCCTCGTTCTCAGTTCGATCCGTGAGATCGGTGAGCGTGATATTGACCGTCGTACCGTCGTCGGTTTCGAACGAGAGATCATCACCGAGTGCATCGATACCCCACCTGAGTTGCCAGAGTCCGAGTCCGCGTCCATGCTGGAGGGGGGTTTCGGTCCCGGCCGCCAGTGATTCGAGTTCGGCTGCTGGAATACCGGGGCCGTCGTCGCTGATCGTGATTCTGTACCCATCCCTATCGGCCGCCGGCGCTATCGAAACGGTGACACTCGATTCCGCGTATTTGACCGCGTTTTCCAACGGACTGATCAGTATCGTCCGCAGTATCTCGGTATCGGTCCGGAGTGTCGCTGTTGCCGGGAACTCCGTGTTGACAGCGATGTCGTCGGACTCGATCTGTGAGAGCAGACTAGAAACCACGGCTGTGAGATCGACCGTCGCCGGGTCGGGATCACGAGCCATCAGACGATCGATTCGTCGGGCTCGGGTGCCGATCGACGCCAGTCGGTCCGTTGCTGCCAAGACGGCCTCGGCATCGTCACCATCCGTTCGGTCGGCCAGTTGCTCCGCGTGGCTCCTGATCACGTCGAGTCGATTTCTGAGGTTGTGTCTGAGCAGCCGGTTGAACACCTCTAGCCGTTGTTCGCGCCGGTCGCGTTCCTCGATGAACCGCTCTAGGTCATCGCGCATATCGGCCATCGCCTCCCCGACGGGCCCCGGAATCTCTTCGTCCAGAGCCGTGTCGTCGAACTCCCGGCGGGCGATCCTTTCGGCCTGCTCGGTGATCGTTTCGATATACGCCTTCGTTCTGTGGAGGTTGGTTCCGAGTTGTCCGACTTCGTCGATCCGGTCTCCGTCCGGAATCTCGGCCGTCAGGTCCCCTTCGGCGATTGCTTCCGCCTGACGCGACAGCCGTCTGATCGAACTGATCGGCCCGAAGTGGATCATGCCGCTAATCAGTACGAACCCGACGACTGTGAGGCCGATCAGTCCCACTAGGTCGGTCTGGACTTGGTTGGTTACAGCCAGTGCCGTCGACCGGGGAACTTCCTTGACGACGACCCAGTTGACCCCGTCGCTCGGGACGCTGTGGTACCCCCTCACTTCCGTGTCAGCCAGTTCGGCACCGCTGATCGGTGCGAACTGATTCGATCGCTCCTCGATCCGGGATTCGACCTCGGTGACGGTCGACTCGCCCTTGTACGGGCGAAACTCGTTCGGGCTGTTCTTTTCGAACATGACGTACCCACTCACGCCGCCGAGAACGACGGTGCTCGTCCCGTTGGTCGCGTCGGCTGCCGCCGCGACACGGGTGCTGGGATGGTACTCGCCGATCAACACGTGGTCGCCATCACACGTCGGCGAGGCGATCGCGACGGACATATTCCCGTCGTCCAAATACACCCACGAGACGAGCGTCTCCGTCGTGTTGTCGAACTGGAACACGACTTCCTCGCCGGAGGCAGTCTGTCCCCAGTCGATCTCGGTCGCAGCCAGCGGCTCGCCGGCAAAGTCGTCACTACTGGCGATGATCCGCTCCGTCGTGCCGTTTGACGGCTGCTCTGTCGGCCGCTCGACGACGTGTAGACTGACGAGGTCGTCCGACGTTCGATCGAGTTCTCTGGCAAGAGTGTGTTCGGTTCGTGTCCGATTCGACGGATCGATACCTCGATGTGAGGATAGCAGCCGAATCGACTCTTGCTCACCCTCGAACCATCTGGCGAGACTCTCGGCCTCGAGTTCCGCGGTGGCTTCGACCGAGTCCAACTGTTCGTTCGTGACCCGATCGGACACCTGACTCGCGATAGCCGTCCCGCCAGCGACGATGACGGCGGTAATGAGCAACGAGACAGCAAAGAGTTTCACCGCGTATCGTGAGCGAATTTCCTCCGGCAGAAATCCCTTACTGTCCATTCGACGTCACTTTTGCCGAGGGTGATAATAAGTACCTCGCCTGATCGACGATCCGCGCCCCTGGGGGATCGGTAGCGTCCACGGCTTCGTCCGGACTGCCGTTGAAAGGATTAGTGAGTCGTTCCGAGGTCTCCTCGAATTCAGCCCAGTCAGGCGTTCATCCCGCCGTTGGATGGATACCCTTCTGGGAGAGCGGCTCACCTGTTCGACACACTTCGAGGCGATACGAACCAGTTCAAGACGCTTGTTTCCGACAGTGAAACACCGGGAGTCCATCTATTGTTTTCGGGAGCCACCGTCTCCACGCCCGCCCGGTCTCTCACGATGATCCACCACCGCCCCAAACACGGCCGTCGCTGATCGTGCGTTGTCCCGCGTCTCGATCCTCTAACCCCGAACATCGAACCGAGCAGCAACCGCCATACGCAACCGACAGAGCAGCCACATTGTAGTCGGAGGTATCGAACGATGGATCTCGTTACGACACTCACTACGCTGGTGCTCGATGCTCTGGCATCCGTTCTTCTGTCGTGGACGACTTGGATGGCGTACCGATCCAAGGAGCAGCCGAGTGCGGGCCCGTTTCTCGTACTCTCGACCACACTGACCATCTGGGCAGTCTCCTCACTTGGGGCCACGGTCGTCAGCGTAGCGACCGTGAACCTCCTCGAACCGATTTTTGACTTGGCGCGATTCGGTGCCCTGTTGTTTCTCCCCGTCGCTTGGATCGTCTATGCACTCAGCTACGCCGGCCGCGGAATCATGGCACCGCGGAAGCGGATCGTGCTGACATCCGGTATCGTGTTGCCGGTGGTGATCGGCGCGATCGCCCTCGCTAGTGATGCCTCCAAAACCGTCGTCGGACCGGCGCTCGGGTTTGCGGTCGGGTGGACGATCCTGTACGGTCTCTTACTGTTCCTCTATGCCCTGTATGCGACGTATCTACTCGCTGATCTCAGTTGGGGCCATCCCCGCGTTTCGAGTACCCAGATAACGCTACTGACGGCCGGCGTTGCGGCTCCGAGTCTCCTCTCCGTTGCGGAGAACAGTACCCCGCTGGTCGGCGGTACGACGCTCGGGCTGCTCCTGTCGGGCATCTTTCTGCCCGTTGCGATACGACGGTATCCGGTACTGACCGGGTTCCCGAAAGCCGACTACGTCGCACGGACACGCGTGGTCGAAACCCTGCAGGAGGCGCTCGTTGTCCTCGACTGGGACGATCACGTCCTCGATAGCAACGAGGCGGCGGCGGAGTTGTTCGACGGGTCCACGGAGGGAATGATCGGCGAACCAGTCCGGGCGGTCATCGACGGACTCGAGGGGACCGAACTTCCCACCGGAGCGACTGGAACGGTCGCGCTTCGGACATCGAAAGGCCGTCGACGGTTCCAGTTTAGCGTCTCCGCGGTCGAGGAAGCCACAACTAACGACGAGGACAACCCCGTCGCCAGAACCGTGCTCTTCCGAGACATTACCGACCGAGAGACCAGAGAGCAGCGACTGACCGTTCTCAATCGCATCCTCCGCCACAACGTGCGCAACGACTTGGATGTCGTACTCGCATACGCCGACCACGTCGACGACGAGGAACTACGGACCGGGATTCGAGAGAGCACCACCAACCTCCTCGAACTGAGTCAAAAGGTCAGAGAGGCGGAGACAGTCATGACCGAGAGCACCGAAGCTCCGGAATCTGTCGATCTGACTGACGTGGCGAGCACCGTCGCCGATCGGTTTCGCTCCGAGAACGACTCGGCCGACATCTCGCTCGTCTGTCCCGACGAACTGAGGATCTCCTCTCGTCGAACTGTACTTCGGCAGGTGCTCTCCGAACTGGTCGAAAACTCACTCGAACACACGACTACGGACTCGCCGCGCGTCGAACTCAGTGTTCGAGAGGTGTCGGACGATACGGTCGAACTCTCCGTCGCGGACGATGGGCCGGGGCTCCCCGAACGGGAACGGGAGATTCTCGCTGCCGGAACCGAGACACAACTCGAACACGGCCAGGGTATCGGACTCTGGTTCGTCAACTGGGCGGTCACCCAGTTGGGAGGAGAGCTCCAGTTTCGGGAGAACGACCCCGAAGGCAGTCTCGTCACGGTTCGCCTCTACGATTCCGTACGCTAGCGAGCCGACGCGTGATCGAAAAAAGTGGACACGGCTCTCGCCGTTCGGACGGCGACGCGTTACTTGCGGTCGGGGGATGACCCAACAGGCGGGTCCCCTGTTCCGTGGCCGCCATCCGCCGTCGCCGTCCGAGTCGTCGTGGCCGTCCCATCGGCTGCGTTCCGGATGTCGAACTGCGAGAGCCTGTTCTGGAGTTCGTCCGCCTGTTCCGAGAGGGTCCGGGTGTTCTGAGCGACCTGCGTGAGCGACGACGTCTGTTCCTCGGCCGCCGCCGAGACGTTCTCGGACTCGGTGTTGACCTGATCGGCCTTCTCGGCCACGTCGTCGATCATGCTGGCGACGGATTCGGCCGAAGTCGCCTGATCGTCGGTAGCGGCGCTGATCTCCTGGATGCTCTGGTTCGTCTCGTCGACAGTCGACGCGATATCGTCGAGTGAGTCCAGGGCGACATCGATGGTCGCCGTCCCCGAGGAGACACGGTCACCCATCTCCCGGATGTCGTCGACGGCCGTCTCCGTCGATGACTGAATCTCCGTGATGAGTTCCTCAACGTCGTCGGTGGCGTCCGCGACTTCCCCGGCGAGACCCTTGATCTCGTCGGCGACGACTCCGAATCCGTCTCCGGCCTCGCCAGCGCGGACCGCTTCGATCGAAGCGTTCAACGCCAGCATGTTCGTCTGCTCCGCGATATCGTTGATGACCTCGACGATCTCCCCGATCTCGTCGATTTCGGACGCGAGCGTTTCGATCTCGGCGATCGTCTCCTGTGATTTCGTCTCGATTGCAGTCATCTCGTCCATCGCCTCGGTGGCGGCGTCCTGTCCGTTCCGGCCGACTTCTGCGGCCTTCCGTGACATCGTCGCCACCTCGTCAGCCGACGAAGCGACCTCCTCGACGGTCCCCGAGAGGCTCTGCATCTCGCCGGCAACTTTGCGTAGCTGGTCCGACTGCGCTTCGGCGTCAGCGGAGATCGTCTGGATGGAGTTGCTGACCTGTTCGCTGGCGCGCTGGCTCTCTTCGGCACCTGTAGTAACCTCCTGTGTGGAGTCGGCGACGCGGTCGGCAAAGGACCGAATCCGCGCTATCGTCCCTTCGATTTCGTCCATCATCTCGTTGAACGACTCCGCAATTTCGGTCATGGCGGCGTTCTGACTTTCGGGGTCCATCCGCTGGGTGAAGTCCCCGGCGGCCGCGCGGTCCATCACCGCGCTGAACGCCGCAGCCTTCGTCTCGATGTGGTCGTTGAGTGTCTCGGCCTCGTTGCGGGCGGTTTCGGCCTCGTTGCGGGCGGTCTCGGCCTCCTGTGCCGAACGCTCCGCTTCGGCACGTGCTTCCTCCGCCTCCGCCCGCCGTTGTTCCATCTCAGCCTGTGACTGCTTGAGATCCGCGACGACGGCCATGGTGCCGATGGATCCGATCGAGAACACGCCGAGGACGATGGTCTGAAGCGAGGTGCTGAGCGTGTCCATCAGCGCGCCGCTGATTCCGAGCCACTCGACGGTCACGAGCCCCATCCAGAGCGCTCCAGTGACGGAGACGAGTACGAAACTCGCCCAGAACGTCCGTTCCAACTCCGTGTCGCGGTAGTTCTGCACACCGATGCCGGCGGCCACCACGAACCCGAGAGTGGCGGCCGCGTCGACGAACGGGATGATCTGTTCTCCCACCATAGTTAGCTCTCCCCGTCAGTACCGTCGATATGGTCCTGTCTGTACACGTAGGCGGCGACGGCGAAAGCGACCCCCGCGCCGAGGTTCCCGACGAAGTGTTCCGTCAGGTTCAACACTGTCGGCAGGAACAGATTCTCGAAGTTCGTCGCGAACGCTGCGACGAACAAGAATCCGTACGCCACGACGAACCAACGCGGCGTCTCCTGGCGGTACAGCACGACGGGGACGAGCCCGACGAGTGCGACGATCAAGACGACGAGTGTCTGCGCACCGAACGTTCCGAACACGGTTGACAATGTCTGTTCCTCCATTACGCGATATCGGACAGCATATATACAGCGTTCCGGTCAAATTCTCATACTAAATAATAACATCGTGGTGGCACTACCGCCGCAGGTACAGCCTGCGACTGGCGGGGTCAGGCGGCGGAGATCGCCGAGGACGCCGATCCGCCACGCAGTTGCACGAACGAGTCGGCAATGATGCCGTACATCAGGATAACGAGCACCGAATTGATGACGAGCGAGCCGAGTTGACCGGCGGACGGTGAGATGAAGGCGAGCAGCGATCCGATCGCGCCACCGACACCGCCGAGGACGCCGAACAGGAGGACGAGTGCGAGCAGCCGCCAGCGGTTCCCACTCGCCAGGTCCCAACTCCGACGGAACGCCTCGATCGGCCCGGTGTCCTCGACGGCGACGGCGAACACCGCGAACTGGAGACTCACGGCGAGAAACAGGCCGGGTACGAGGAGAAACGCGAACCCGATCGGAATCGCCACGCCGAGGACGACGCTAACGACGAGCGCGGACAGGAACGCACGGCCGATACGCCGGGTGAACAGCTTCCCGGGGAGCGACGAGAGAGCGGAGAGGTCACGCGCCAACAGCCGTGCGGTCACGAGAAAGATGCCGATACCGAGCAACAGCGCGAATACCGCCAGCGCGGCTGCGACCTCGGTCGGCAGCGGGAGCGCGAAGCCGACCCCAGCGTCGCCGGAGCGAACCCCCGATGGGAGCGTGTCCACGATGACCGCGTTGAACGACCCGACGAAGAGGACCTGATAACCGATCACCAGGACGAGCGCGATGATGCCACTGATCGAAAGCGAGCGTCGGGCACCACGCCCGATCGCTGTGCCTAACTGGAGGGCCATACGTGATGTGACGAGGGTGGGACGTGTGAAACGTCGTCCAGCGTTTCTCGTTCGGAAACCACGGATCGCCGTGGTCGCGTTCCGCTCGGTGCGGGAACGCCACGCCGCGTCACGACGCTGTTGCAGGCCACGAAACGCCGCGTCAACAGCTTTTGACACGTCGGACTACGAGGAACTCGTGAACGGACATCGCGTACTGGGTCCCCTCCAACTTCCGGTGGCAGCGGTCGGGGCCGGATTGGCAGCCTTCGGCTACCGGGCGCTCGTGGGGCTGCCATCGCCGGGCACGGGCGGGCTGTTCGGTCCGGCGATTGCGCTCCTCACGCTGTCGCTCGTCGTCTGGGCCGGTCTGTTTCTCCTCTCGCTGGGGCTGTTGATACCGCCGGCGGGTGGGTACGGCATCGAGTTCGACGACAGCCAGCGACGGCTGCTCATGAGCACGACGATCACCGTGGCCGGTGGCCCGTTCGTCGGGGTCGGGATGGCGTTCGTGACGCCCTGGATCGTCCCGCAGACGCTGACGCTCAGTATGTCTGCGGCGCTGCTCCCGCTGGTTGCCACCCTTCTCTGGCGTGCCGGGCAGACGCTCCGGTCGCACGCGACATAGGACGACGGCCGGTCGACCCCGGATCGGTACTCGTGGCCCCAACGGGTCCGACCAAGCAGTGGTGTCGGTGTTGCCGACTCTGAAACCTCCACGGGGTATTCATCCGCTATCGCCTCGTCACAGCGTCCTGTGACTGTCATTAGCGCCACGAACCTCTCGAAGCGCTACGGCGACGTACTCGCTCTCGACCGCGTCGACCTGACCGTCGACGCCGGCGAAACCTTCGGCTTTCTCGGGCCGAACGGCGCGGGCAAGTCGACGTTCATCGACATCCTGCTCGGATTCGTCGCGCCGACCGACGGTACGCTGTCGGCGTTCGGCCACGACTGTCGGGACGAGGGCGTCACGGTCCGCGAACGCATCGGCGTCCTGCCGGAGGGGTACGCCCCGTTCGACGGACTCTCGGGCCGTCAACACGTCGACTACGCGATCCGGTCGAAAGACGTCGACGAGGATCCCGCCGACGTCCTCTCCCGCGTCGGGCTCCGTGACGACGCCGCTCGCCCGGCGACGGACTACTCGAAGGGAATGCGACAACGGCTCGCGCTCGCGATGGCGCTCGTCGGGGAGCCGGACCTGCTCGTCCTCGACGAGCCGACGACCGGGCTCGATCCGAACGGCGCCGCTGAGATGCGGACCATCCTCCGCGAGGAGGCCGACCGCGGAGCGACGATTTTCTTTTCCAGTCACGTCCTCGAACAGGTCGAGGCGGTCTGTGACCGGGTCGGCATCCTCCAGAACGGCCGGCTGATCGCGACCGACACCATCGCCGGGTTGCGTGATGCGATCGGTGGTGGCACGAAGCTAGTCATCACCCCCGACCGTGTCGACGACGAAACCCTCGACGCCGTCGAACGGGTCGAGGGCGTCGAGACGGCAGTCGAGCGCGACGGCACCATCGAGGCGACGTGTACGAACGACGCGAAGATGGACGCGCTGGTCGAACTCCACGACGCAGGCGTCGAGGTCGAGAATTTCCGCACCGAAGAGGCGTCACTGGAGGACATGTTCGTCGAGTTCACCGGAGGGGAGCGGGCGTGACGTGGCGCGTGATCGCCCGTCGGGACTGGCGGCTGACACGCGAGGCCCGACTCACGAAGGTCGCGCTCGTCGGCCTGATCGGCGTCGTGTCGGTCGCGGCGTACGTCTACCCCGTCGTCGGTACCCCACCGATCACGACGAGTCGGTTCGGCGCCTTCGTCGGTGGGTGGCTCGGGGGGTTGCTGGCTCCCATCGGCGTGTTGTTCGGATACGGCGCTATTGCCCGCGAACACGAATCCGGCGCGTTGCGGCTCGCGCTGTCGATGCCACACGGCCGATCGACGCTCGTACTCGGCCGATTCGCCGGCCGAGCAGGCGTGCTGGGAGCCGCCATCGTCGTCGGGATGGCGATTGCGGGTGTCCTAGTCGTCTACCCGTTCGGAACGCTGCAACCGCTCCGCTTGCTGGCGTTCGTCCTCCTGTGCGTCGCCCACGGCGCCATCTGGGTCGGGATCGGCGTTGCAGCATCCACGCTGGTCGCGACGAACCGCCGGGCACTCGTTCTCGGCGTCGCCGCACTCTTCGTACTGGTTATCGTCTGGGACGCCGTCACTGCGGGGGCCGAGGCTGGTCTGGTGGCGGCGGGAGTCACCGACGGTCCGATCCGTACCGCGGTTCGGGTCAGCGCCCAACTCGACCCCGGGAGCGCCTTCGAGACGCTCGTTACCGCCCTGACTGCGAGCGATCGGGGGACTGGCGCGTGGTACGACGGGCCGACCCTTGCGCTTCCGGTCTTCGTCGGCTGGCTCCTCGGTCCACTGTCGGTAGCGATACTCCGGTTCGAGTGGAGGGACCTCGCGTGACGTGGCGCGACGTCGCCCTCAGGGACGTTCGTGCCGCCAGCCAGTCAGTCGGCATCTGGATCGTCGGCGGGGTTCAGATCCTCCTGTTCGTCGGCGTTGGCGTCGTCGAATTCGTGCTCAACGACGGCTCGTTCCCGACGTACATCGATAGCCTCACCGGGGTCGTCGCGGTGACGACACCGCTCGTCGCACTCTTGCTCGGCTACAAGTCGGTCCTCGCGGAGCGGACCGGCGGACAACTCCGACTCGCACTCTCCGTCCCACACTCCCGTCGTGACGTGGCCGTCGGCAAATTCGTCGGCCGGAGCGTCGTCTTCGCCGTGCCGACGGCGCTCGCACTCTGTCTCGCCGGCGGCGTAGCCATCGTGCTCGCCGACGGCGGCGTGCCGTGGCTGTGGCTGCCGTGGTTCGTCGGCGTAACGGTACTGTACGGGGTGGCGTTCGTCGGGCTGGCAGTCGGCGTCTCGTTATCGACGGCGACTGGTCGACGCGTGACCGTCGGTACCATCGGTGCGTATCTGGTGTCGGTCGTCCTCTGGAAAGACCTCCATACGGCGGTGCTGTTGCTCCTCCATCGGTTCGACACGGCGGTCACGAACGACATGCCCGGCTGGGCTCTCTTCGTCCGTCTCGCAGCGCCGAGTGAGTCCTTCGACCTGCTCGTCAGGGCTGGATTCGCCGTCAATCGGGCCGGTCGGTACGTCGACAGTGGCGTCGCGTACGTCGCTTGGCCGGCCGCCCTTGGACTGCTAGTCGCGTGGACGGTCGTTCCCGTCGCGCTGGGCTACCTCCGGTTCGAGACTGCCGATCTCTAGCTTCGGAGCCGTTTGTGACGGCCCTATGCGACTCCGTCGCAATTCGAGGAACCGTTGGCAATCGACGACGCGCCGAACAGGCGTGTCTCTGGATGTTCGCCGAGGTGATCGGCTCTCGGAGTAGCCTGCGAAAAATAAGCAGTTTGATGTACTGCTCCTATGCGGTCGTTTGAGGGAGCTATCACGCGACGGCAAAACAACCCGTAATCATCGTCGCTCGGATTCGCTGGCTCGGAGACAGGGCGAATCACGCCAAGGGTGACGAGCCGCCGATTGGGGGAGCGCTCGCTAACGCCTGGTAGCGAAAACTGCCTTCTGACGCTCTGATCCGGAATCGGCTGGGGTAGGTCGCGCAAGCACGGACTGCCTTCGGCTACTGTCGTTTCACGACGACGGTGTCCGCAACGAAGTCGACGACCCGTTGGTTGTCGTCGGTAGCCAGTATCAACACCATCGCAACCAGATTCGCCGTCGGGAGTGCGTCGACGATCCACAGCAGGTTTCGCAGTATCGACGCACCGACCGTACAGTTGGAGCCGTCCGACTTGACGACGACCAACCCCAACGGGTACTTCCCGGGCGTGTACCCGTACAAGCCCTCGAGCAAAAAGCCGTAGAGCAACGTTGCGACCAGCCCCACGACCACCAGCAACAGGGTCCCGGTGTCGCCGAGAGCCGTCCCGGCGAGTACGGCCACACCCCAGATCAGCCCCATGAGGACCGAGTCGATGACATACGCGAGTACCCGATGCCAGATCACTTCTCGGCTCGTTTCGAGTTTGGGAGTCGGATGTTTCTTCATGTCGCTCGCGTGTTAGAGGTCGGTATACAGCTTGGTCACGCCACACTCCGGGCACAGGAACGCGTGCAGTGACGTCTGCTCCCCAATGCCGAGGCGTTCGAGTACACTACCCTCTTCGGTTTCAACGTACAGGTTGCGGTACCGTCGGCGGTTACCGCCGCTTTCGCCGTACGAACAGTCGGACACTGGCGCCAGTCCATTGGTCTCAGCTCGGTATTGATACCAATTCCTCAAAGATCACATTCGAAATTTCACGCTTGGAAACACTGATTGGGCCCGAGGACGGTTCGAGTTCGTGAATGGGATGGGCAGTACTCAGACACGCTCTGTGCCCCGATTCTGTATAGCGATATGAAGTTTATCAGTTCGCATTCCACGTGACGACGCTCGTCGCCGCCCTCGCCGGTGTCCGCCCACCGGCTTCGCGTGCGGCGGCGACTAACTGACTCACGCGCGATCCGGCCACGCTCGGCCGTCCTCGGCGCGGGCGAGGCCACGACGCCCGAAAGAACAAGATTTTATGCGGCCGCTGGGTAGTGGTGTCCACTATGGGCAAGAAATCGAAGGCGAAAAAGAAACGCCTCGCGAAACTGGAGCGACAGAACAGCCGTGTTCCCGCGTGGGTCATGCTCAAGACGGACCGACAGGTGACGCGCAACCCCAAGCGGCGCAACTGGCGTCGGAACGACACGGACGAATAGATGAGCGCGAACGACTTCGAGGAGCGTGTCGTCACCGTCCCGCTCCGCGACGCCAGAGCCGCGCCGTCGAACGAGCGCGCCGACGCGGCGATGACGCTCGTGCGCGAGCACCTCGCGAAACACTTCTCGGTCGACGAGAGCGAGGTTCGACTGGACCCCGGCATCAACGAGGCCATCTGGGAGCAGGGCCGGAACAACCCGCCGAGCAAGCTTCGCGTTCGTGCCGCCCGATTCGTCGAAGAGGGCGAACCGATCGTCGAAGCCGAAATCGCCGACTAACGTGTTACGCGCCTCCTTCGCAGGCTCGTCCTACGTCGGGGTGTTCGCGCGGGCGACGGACGACTGTCTCCTCGTGCGCCCCGATGCCGACGAGGACACTGTCGCCGACGTGGCGGCGGAACTCGACGTCGACGCCGTGCGGACAACCGTCGGCGGCTCCGGCACCGTCGGCGCCCTCGCCGTCGGCAACGAATCCGGCCTGCTCGTCTCGGGCCGGGCGACCGGCCGTGAGGTCGACGCCATCGAGGAGGCGACGGGACTGTCCGTGACCGAACTCCCTGGCCGAATCAACGCCGCCGGCAACGTCGTCCTCGCGAACGACTACGGCGCGTACGTCCACCCGGATCTGAGCCGCGAGGCCGTTCAGGCCGTCAAGTCGGCGCTCGACGTGCCTGTCGAGCGCGGCGATCTCGCCGACGTCCGTACTGTCGGCACTGCAGCCGTCGCGACCAACGAGGGCGTGCTCTGTCACCCGAAATCTCGCGAGTCGGAGCTCGAAGTCGTCGAGGACGTCCTCGACGTTCGGGCCGACATCGGGACCGTCAACTACGGAGCGCCGCTGGTCGGCTCCGGGCTCGTCGCCAACGGCTCGGGCTACGTCGTCGGGACCGATACCACCGGCCCGGAACTGGGCCGCATCGAGGAGACGCTCGGCTACATCGAGTAGGAAGATACTTCCCGCTTCCCCCCGACCGTTCGGTACATGAGTCAATTCGTCGTCAGCGGGCGCTTTCAGGATCGACTCGGGCACCGGGATTTCGAGAAGACGATCGACGCACCCAACGAGAACGTGGCGCGCGAGCACACGCTCTCCCAGCTCGGCAGTGAACACGGCCTCAAGCGGACGCAGGTCGAGATCAGCGAGGTGAGCGCGGCATGATGGGTGGCGGCGGTCAGCAGCAACTCCAGCAGCTCTCCCAAGAACTCGAAGCGATCGACGAGGAGATTTCGGAGCTCGAAAGTGAGATCGAGAATCTCCGAACCCGTCAGAGCGAGATCGACGAGGCAACCGAGGCCATCGAGACGCTCGACAGCGGCTCGATGGTGCAGGTCCCCCTCGGCGGCGGCGCGTATCTCCGCGCCGAAGTGCAGGACATCGACGAGGTGATCGTCGACCTCGGTGGCGGCTACGCGGCCGAGCAAGACCAAGACGACGCCGTCGACGCACTCGAGCGCAAGCGCGACGTGCTCGACGATCGGATCGACGACGTGCAAGCGGAGATTTCGGAGCTCGAAGCCGAAAGCGACGAGATCGAACAGCAGGCCCAGCAGATGCAACAGCAGATGCAACAACAGCAGATGCAGCAGCTCCAGCAACAACAAGAGCAGGGCGACCAGTAGCGACGGCCGATGTTCGACGGACTGAAAGATAAACTGGACAGCTTCCGGAGCGACGTCGAGGAGAGTGCAGAGGCCGAGAGCGACGCGTCGGTCGAGGATGAGACGCAGGCGGACGTGGATGTCGACGTCGATGCGGAGACGGACGCCGACGTTGAGCCGGACGCCGACGCCGAGACCGACGAGGACGGCCCCGGTCGCCTGCAGCGAGCCAAGGCCTTCGCCACCGGCAAGGTCGTCCTCGAGGAGGAGGATCTGGAGGATCCCCTCTGGAACCTCGAGATGGCGCTCCTGGAGAGCGACGTGGAGATGGGCGTCGCCGAGGCCATCCTCGACGACCTCCGTTCGAGCCTGATCGGCGAGACCAAATCCCAGATGGCGAGTACGGGCGACCTCGTCGCGGATGCCCTCCGTGATGCCCTGCTGGAGGTCATCAGTGTCGGCCAGTTCGACTTCGAGGAGCGCATCGCAGAGGCGGACAAGCCCGTGACCATCGTCTTCACCGGCGTCAACGGCGTCGGCAAGACCACGACCATCGCGAAGCTGGCGCGGTATCTGGAAGCGCGTGGCTACTCGTCGGTGCTCGCCAACGGCGACACCTACCGCGCGGGCGCGAACGAGCAGATCCGCGAACACGCCGAGGCCCTCGGTAAGCGCCTGATCGCCCACGAACAGGGTGGCGACCCCGCGGCCGTCATCTACGACGGCGTGGAGTACGCCGAGGCCAACGACGTGGACGTCGTCCTCGGCGACACCGCCGGCCGCCTGCACACCTCCAGCGACCTCATGGCACAACTGGAGAAGATCGACCGCGTCGTCGATCCCGACCTCACGCTCTTCGTCGACGAAGCGGTCGCGGGACAGGACGCCGTCGAACGCGCCAAGCAGTTCGACGATGCCGCCGAAATCGACGGCGCGGTGCTGACCAAGGCGGACGCCGACTCGCAGGGCGGTGCCGCCATCTCGGTCGCCTACGTGACCGGCAAGCCCGTCCTCTTTCTCGGCACCGGGCAGGGATACGACGACCTCGACCGGTTCGACCCCGAGCAACTGGTCGACGACCTCGTGGGCTAGGCGATACGCCTACCCGTCTTCCCGTCCAACCGTCCTCCCATGAGCACCGTCCTCGGCGTGTCGTGTGCGGGCGGCGCCGTCCTCGCGGGTGACCGCGTGGCCACGGCCGACGGCCACGTCCGGAGTCGATCCCGCAGGCACGTCTACGACTTCGGGAGCGTCGGCGCCGCCGTCGTCGGCGACGTAGACGGCTTCGCCGCCCGGCTGGAAAGCGACGTGCGCGCCTACCGCACCGAGCGCGGCACCCTCGATATCGAGCCGTTCGCACGCCTCGCGAGCGACCTCACCGACGCGTTCGACGCCGCGGTGCTGCTCGCCGCGCCCGACGACGATCGGCCGGCGCTCCGGGCCGTCGCCGTCGACGGCGGCGTCACCGACGACGACGTGGCGGCGTTCGGAAGCGGTGCCGCCGTGGCCCTCGGCGCACTCGAAGCGGGTCACGACTCCGACGCGACCCTCGACGACGCGGAGACGCTCTGTCGCGAAGCACTCGCGGCGGCGGCCGAGCGGGACGCCGGCACAGGAGCTACCGTCGACGTCTACCGCCTCCCGGTCTGACTGCTTCTCGACGGCTCAAGTGCCGTGATGGGACCGGATCGCCCGTCGGTTTCGAAATCCTTTTGACTCAGATCCTCCTCGTCGGAACTGCGCCGCCTTAGCTCAGACTGGGAGAGCACTCGACTGAAGATCGAGCTGTCCCCCGTTCAAATCGGGGAGGCGGCATCCCGAATTTCCTCGGACCCAATTCGACAGACAGCGACGCCTTACGGCGATTCTCTGCCTCAGAGTCCGATTTGATTTGACCATGGTTTCACTCGCGCCCCGACGCCATCAGGCGCTTCGCCTCTCATTTGACCGGGGAGGCCCTTAGAATTACTCGTGCCTCCGTATTCCCGACACGCAGGCTCTGAAAACGGGAAATTCGGAGATTTGGCGAATAGCGACCTTTCCAATAGGTCAGAATTAATTCTAAGCGGCCTGAGCGCGGCTGAGAGCGATTTCTTGCCTGCTGGCAGAGGGAATCATCGGATTAGATATTAGCGCGGCTCATATCGCATTCTACTCGCTCTATGGAATGGTCCATGATAACACTTAACATGATCCGGCTGTATATTGCTGGTGATGCGCTACCCATACCCCGCACAAACCAGGCGGAACGCGTCCAGCAAAATGAGAATTACACCAACAGCAAGTGAACAAAATGATCCAAGATCCATCACAGGTCAGAAAGAGGCTATGTCGAATAGGGAAAACCATCCTCCGACTCTGGAGGATATTAGTAAACCTCCTCCATAGCGTTTGTGAGCCGGCGGGTAGAATAGGCAACGCGGTAATGCAAAAATTCTCTAACAATAGATTTATGACAGGATTTGTCCTGTGTGCACTCGTAATATTCGGTCTCCCGCGTCTGTTTACCAGTATATTATCGATTACGCCGGAAATATCGCGTCAGGCTACCTACCTCTAATGTCCTTTCCTTCCTAGTCGTGAAGCTAATTGACCGCTTGGCTTCACGAATCAAAGACATGCGGTCTGAGGAATAGGTCGCTCTACGGTACTTTTTTGAAGGCGGATCGACATGTAGCGAGAAGTGAGTGATAACATGTCTTCAAAGACGAAAAAGGCTGAGATGAAAAAGACTGTAATCAAAACTTTGTACGATGATGGTGCGATCGCAAATGATATTGATGAGCTGATTAGGCGAACAAACTTCTCAAAAGACGAATTTGAGGAGAATTTCTCCGATATTCAAAAAACACTTGGATCACCTCTGGCAGTTATTGATCCGAGATATCTTGGCTACTCATTCCCTTCCTATACCTTCGTTGAGATGGAGAATAATCTAGAAAGAGGATTTGAGGCTAGTCGTTCTGACTTTAATAACCCGAATAAAGCGATGTTACTTGGTTCTGTGCTTGGTGATATTGACCTAATCCATCGAAGAGTTGATGAAAACAAGTGGGCAAACGCTGACTTTGCTAAATGGGCCAAGGGTAGACTGACTTACTTTGAGAAGTTCGAGACATACCCTGTTTTTCAAATTGCCCGATGGCATGGGAAAGATATCCACGAACCCGTTAATCAGGAGCCCTCCTTACTAAACCAATCAGAGAAAGACGTGATTACAGCCCTCCGTGAAGACCCAACCTTGGTGTGGAAAATAAAGCAGAATTCTAAAAATGAGGATATTACTCTACCTAATGTAATCCAGAAGCACGGTTTGGACTTGACGGAAAATGTAATTGATGAGTTGATGAGTGATGAGATTCTTCTCGGAACCTCCCACACCTTCGATATCAACTCCAGCCCATGGAATATGGCTGCAATGGGACTCACTTTAGGGAAAGAATCTGGGGCGCAAGAGACTGAGCCACGGATGGATCTTACAGATGATCATGACAGAGTAATTAAAAATCTACAGAATTTGGACACGGAATTCATCGATAACTTCCATCTCCCGTTTATCACCTCCGGTGTTGGCCAAGGTTGGGCAGACATTCTCCTTGAAATCCGATTTGAGGAGAATCACCATTTAGAGTCAATTGCAAAATCTATTCGAGATATTGATCATGTTGAAACAACTCGAACATATATTATGGCTAATCAGATATTTGATCACGGTTTAGAAGCGACTATTCAAAATTAGCACGATCTATTATTTCCTCCCGAGATAGAACCTTTCTCAAAAAGCTAGCACTAAACGAACACAAGCTGGCTCGCGGGGAGAGCAGCGACGAGTAACCTGATCACGCCGTATTGGCGAAATTCCGCTTACGAGTAAGACGGTATCCCGTATAAGATCACTCCCGCCGAGGCACGAGAGCCACCCGGGGGCTCCGACTCCAATATTCTGACCTTTCCCTTCGGTCAATTCTAAGGCTTCTGACAGGCTCGGAGAGCGATTTGATGGGGCGAGGCAGAGGAAAGAGTCATCTGAGCTAGAGAATCTTTTCTATTACCTTCTCACTCGATCTGACTGGATTCGGCCTCATCAGCGATGAATTCGCGCCATTCAGTAGTACGACCGGCGCTACCACCCTCAGGATCGCTCAGTACTCCTATCTCTCGAAGATCCTCAAAAATACGATTCAGAATACGCCTCGAAGTGGATACCATCGGATTCACGCTACCGTCATCCAATACCCATCCACGACGCTGAATATCCCGAATAGCTCGGTCATAGCGAATCAGTCGTAATGGTATTTCTCGTGCTAACTCATCGGGCTCTCCCTCAGCTCGTTTCCGAACCGTCTGTTCGATCTCATTAATGAATTCGGCAGTCTCTCTCTCGGCCCTCTCGTCTATTTTCTCTAAGGAGCAATGGACTCCGTGGCTCTTCCTGTTGGTATTGCCTTCCGGAGCGCCACCACCAGCATTTCCGATGGCGTTCGAATTTCCAATCGGTGCCCCACCACCGGAATTCCCGACTGCATTATTGTTTCTGAGCGGAGCGCCGACACTCGATACTTCCTCATTCTCTGCTGACATTATTGTGTTTGAGTTTGAATTCTAGATTCAAAACTCGTCGCTTCGAAGGGAGGCTCCGCTTAGTCGAGAGTGGGATCGAATGTAGACTTGGAAGTCCTAGTATCCATACGGGCATCTTGATTTATCCATCTGGAGGACTTACAATTAATAGACACTTGGTGGGTCGCTGAATCAAACGAAAGGAACGGGGGGAAGCCTAAGGAGGGGAACCTTAGACATGAAGAAAAACCAGAGCGAGAGAAATAACATTACCGCCGAGAGCGGTGCTGAGAGTGTTTTAGTCCACCGACTGCGGGATGCAGGTCTTTCTGACGAGCGATTCATCGACCTCCAAGATGGAACGAAAAAGAGTATTACGGACCACACCAACCCCGCTAACCAATTCAGTCCAGAGGTAATCGAAGGGAATTGCGGCGTGATGGCTGGCGACGGACTGGTTATCATCGACGTGGATTACCCTGACACGCTCCCTGACTGGCTATCGCGACTCCGGACCCGAAACCCGACGCTGATGACCTCATCCCCTCACGATGAGGAGGGTAGAGGACACCTCTATTATCGCGTCGATGGAGAGATAGGCGTCAATAAGGCGCATCTCAAATTTGACTGGGGCAGCGTCCTGATCGAACGAGCCTATGCAGTCGCCCCGGTTTCCGTCCTTGACCATGATGGCTATTGTAAGGAGAACTGCTCTCTGACGGGTGAAAGTGCATACAAAATGGCTCACAGCCGCCCGATAGCGAGGACTACCGTTGAGGAGATCCCGGTTCTCCAAGCTACGGAAGCAGGAGCGCCAGACTCGACTGATGATGTTGTCGAGATGGAGTCGACGAACAACGACGTAGACCTCCCTATCGATCGTCGCGTTGGAGTGGCAAAGGAGAGTGCCCACGGGGAGAAGTTTACGTCACTATGGGAAGGCCGCTACCGGGACGCCGAATTCGACAACCGCTCCGATGCTGAAGCCTCACTCGTTGCATATCTCGCGTTCTACTTGCAGGGCGAGAAGAAGGCTGTCCGGCAGGCAATGAATCTGGCCGTCAATGAACATCCGAGGACGGCCGACGGCAACCCGCGAAAATGGAACGACCCAGAGGCGGGGACGACCTATCGAGAGACACTCCTCGAAGTGGTAGAGAACGTGGAGAATCACTATACACCCCCGAGTTCACATATTCCCGGAACTCCCCGACCACCAACGAGCGCAATCACCAGAACCAACGCCCATTCCGTATTGATGGACCTCGGTATTGCTTCGACGGCTGAAATTGCCGAGCATGAGAACTTCGACAGGGGACAACAACAGGCCCGCCGAGCGATCAACCACTATATTGACGAGGGACTCGTGGATTCCATCAGAGACGGGCGACGAGTTCTATACTACCTTGACGGCCTTGAGGGACTCATCCCTCCCGAGAAGCGAGAGAAGTATGGCTTGTAGGCTCATCTCCTTCTATCCTCCCTCCCTGTATTTATTGGTGGAACTAATTACGCAATCTGATAGGTCAGAGAGGAACATCCAATGAGCAAATCCGAGAGCCGCGATGAGGTAGAACAAATCCGACAGGCTCGACAGGGCAACGATAGATCAGACTACGAGCCGGAAGTATATCGGTGTCCTATAGACGACTGCGATAGAGTCGTTCTTAGTGATCCCGACAGCCTCCGTCATCACGTAAGACAATCCAGCGATAAGACTCATCAACATCGAAGATTGAATGAGGACTTGGAAATCGAAACGGAATGGAGCAAGATGGAGTGGGGGTGGGGTGCGCCAAAGTGGGAGTCCTGTATATCAGGGAACTAATACCGTTCCGATAGTTGGCCACGAGTATGCCCGCGCAACAAACATATAATAAAGAAGACGGACTTGAAATTCGAGTAATAGATGATGATTTAGAAAGGAGGAGGTCGGTATACTTCACGAATCAATCTCCGAGTTTCAACATAAGAATCAAAAATACATCAGATAAACGAATAGAAGGCGATACATATACTCGTTTGTCTTTTGAAAGGTCCCCTGACGATTTTGAAGATGGAACTCATCATCGAATCGAGTTTGATCTGAATCCGGGGGAAAAACAAGATTTTGAACATAAACTCGATATGTTATCCTACCAAGGTGGAGCGGCACTTACTGTGGATGAGGTTCATGCTAGGGACCGAGATGACCATATTGAGGTGAACACAAGGGCAGGAACACGACTTTTCCGTCTTTACACATTCATGATTTACGACAGAGAGTACTACAAACTGAATTATTTACGCCCCCGTAGAGCGCAGTACATTTCTGCTATACTTGCTGTTCTAATTATTCTCGTTGGCGTTATCCAAATATGGGCCTCGTCGAAAGTCGCCCCGTGAGTTGGGTCAGTCTCCTTCTTCGTCAGCGATTTGCGCTCCGAGAAGAGTATCATGGAGGATTTTGGCCATCATCGTGGCATTGCTGGCCCATCCCTCAACTTCCTCATTTGTGAAGTCCACCCGAATAGCGTGAGCGCCTGCGTTTCCTTCTTCTTTTAATTCTCGTAAGTCGTCAACCAACTCTCGATCAAGTTCGCGAGAATATTGACGTAAGGTAGGAACACTCTCACGGAGGTTGTCGAGAAGTTCATCAAAGGAGTAATGCCTTTGATTCTCCTGGTCGTAGAACATCTGTACATCGTCGCCAGCATAGTGCGTCTTGAGAATCTGGAAAACCATATCTTCAAAGAATTTCCGAGTGAGGACCATCGTGGCATCGTAGATCCTGTAGCGATAGGACTCGTTGATATCTTCTACCAATTTCTTGTAGCGGTGTTCCTCGAAGATATTGGAGTCAATGAACCGCTCATCTTCGCCCCGAGGAGTCTCCAAAGCGCCATCTGCTAATAGTTCCTCAATACCATCCTCCCCATCGTGGGTCAAAATATAACTACTCCCACTCGCTTCTGAGATCCAGTCTCCTTTTAGACGTGAAAAATAGGAGGACACGCCATTCGTACTCACCGCGGAACGAGAGTTGCGAATAACCTCCTTTACGTCTGCTTGTGTAACGCCATCTATAGGATTCTCTTCCCTGTTTTCCAGATAGTAGATGATGAGTGCGATCTCCTCTTTGTGGCCGGCTTCATCATCGAAGTTATCAATCAGGTGATTTATGTCCATAAACTAGTTCTGCATCTGCTCAGTCAACTCTTCGAGTAGGTTTCTAACATGCTTCTTACCGGAGCCAATAATCCAGATGCATCCACCGCCTGACTCAAACCAGTCTCCGGCATCTCCGCTAAATGCCGAATACATATCTTTTCTCCGTTCAGTTTCAACATCAGATGCAGTAAGGCCCTCGTCTAACCGATCAAATTCCACCTTTTTCTTACCGAGACAGACATCCCAAATATACAGCAGAATCGCGGATGCTTGGGACTGCCGTTGATTTCGGTAGCTACCAAGAACTTCTATACCGTCATCAAAGTGGTATGTGTTTATACTTGGTGTACCTTCTTCCTCATCATCTGGAAGGTTGATAAGGTCCGCAAGCAACTTTTCGTTAATCCCCGTTTCCTGCACTACTTGGGAAAATCGGGGATCATGTTGCACTTGAGTATTGTTGGTGTCCCCCTGCGTTTCAGTACCGTTGTAACCCGTTACATTCGTCTGAGTCGTCTCATTTTTTGACCCCTCGGATTTGGGGCTCCCCTCAGGTACATCAAAATGGCTTAGTGAATCTTCATGTTGTTCAATGAATTCTGCGAATCCAAGGATTTCTTCCTGAATCTCTTCCCGCTCTTCACCCATTATTTCTACGTCAAGAGGCCCGTGGTCAATCGTAACTGTAATTTCCATATGATATGCTATCACTGCTCATCATATCATCATATTTCTTACGCCAAGAAAATGTGATGAGAGACAGTTTAGATCCCGTTGATGTAATCTCGCCTCTGTTCGACCTTCACTTCCTCACTCCGCTTGTCGTAGTGCTTGTCCAGAACGTCCTGTCCCACGTTCATCCGATCAGAGACCACCTTTTCCGGCACGTCCTCGGTCAGAAAGTGAGTGATTGAACCTCTCCGAATATCGTGGGGGGAGACGTTCACCGGGCACTTGCTATATCCACCATACTCAGCCGCTTCGCAATCGTCAGGATCGCGCCCTTTCGGACACTCCTCACCGTAGTAGCAAGGGCGGGAGGCCATGTAGACCGCATCGCGGATGCTCGACCGATTCATTCGCCCGTATCGGCTCGTGAGAAGTGGCTCTCTGCCGTGGTCGTCCTCTACGTCATGGCGATTGTAGTCGCGCCAATCCTCGATTGCGCGGCAAACCTCGGCGCTCAGAGCGACGATACGCTCTCCCTCTTTGCCATTCTTGAGGGGCGTCCCTTGCTCCGGTCGATGGCGGATCGTGAGGCGTTCCGCTTCCTCATCGTAGTCATCGAGATCCAGCGCGTGCAAGGCCCCGAGTCGAATTCCGGTGTGCCACAGAATCTCGATGATTACGTGCGGCCGAGAGGCGTGTTCGAACTTCCGCTGGTATTCGAGAAGCGCCTCTGCCTGATCTCGGTTGAGAATACTTTCGCTCTGTTCGTCCGTCTTATCGAGACTCGGCATCAGCGCCTCGAATTTCTCATGGAGATCGGATTCGACCGCGTCGATAGAGCCGCACCAACGAATGAAGATCCGAAGGGCGTCGAGTTGCCCCCGTAGCGAGATTGGCTTCAGATCACCGTCGTCTCTCCGCCACGTCTTGTATCTCTGCATATCCCGTCCGGAGAGATGGTTCATGTTCCCGATTCCCTCGACTTGCTGGCACCATCGGATGAAGTGTTTGAGCCGATAGTGGTAGCCGTCGAGTGTGCTTTGTGATACCTCGCGCTTTCGCGCTTCGAGGTACATCTCTTTCGCCTCAGCAGGCGATATGGGTTCGAGTTCTTCGCTCATGGGTTGCTCCGAAGCGCCCGTGAGCGTCGGTCGAGCTGTCCCCCTCCCCGCGAGCGGAGCGAGCGGGGGCACGGAAGGCGAGCGCCAGCGAGCCTTCCGGAGGTTCAAATCGGGGAGGCGGCATTTTCCTGCGAACCGACGAGGGAGCGAAGCGACCGAGCTCGTGAGCAGTGAAAATGCTCCCGACACGATTCGAGCCAGTCGGTCGCAGCCCGGACCGTCTGACGCGGTTCAAATCGGGGAGGCGGCATACGCCCACTTTTTGCTGCGTCGGGTGTCCTCGCTCACTTCGCTCGCTGCGGGAACCACTCCTTGCAAAAACGTGGGAAAGACTCCCTGCTGGCTCACGCCGTTTGCCAGCAATGAACCCGCGCCTCGCTCCGCTGGGCTCGGTATACGACTCGCCCGAAGGTCCCGACGCGACGAGTGTGTCGTCCGGCAGCGACTCAGTCGTCGGCCGCCAGTCCCGCCTCGCGGAGTTCGCGGTCACGCTCGGAATCGACGGTGAGTTCGGGCACGGCCGCCGGGTCGCCGTTCTCGTCGACGGCGACGAAGACGAACCGTGAGGCGCTCGTCCGTTCACACTCGCCGGTCCGCGGATCCTCGCGGTCGACGAGCAGGCGGACCCGGACGCTCGTCCGGCCGGCGGCGTACGCCCACGATTCGATCCGGGCGATGTCGCCACGCGGGATCGGTCGGACGAAGTTCAGCCCTTCGACGCGTGCAGTGACACACGTTTCGCCCGCGAATCGCATCGCGGACATCGCGCCGATTTCGTCCATCAGGCGCATCACGACGCCGCCGTGGACGGTGTCGTAGTTGTTCGTCTGGTGGGGCTGGATGCGTTCGCGGTTGTCGATGTGCGTCTCGGTCGGCGTCGGCATACCGTTCACCAGGATCCGGGTGGAGTTGTGTTTTCCCCGTCACGCGTCCGGCCGCCGACCGGCCGCGAACCGCTCGTCGGTCAGATAGACGTCACCGTCGCGGACGCTCACGTCGATGGACGACAGCGAGCGCCCGCGGCACGGACCCCGTGTACAGTAGCCGTCGTCGCGGTCGAATCGGGCGCCGTGCTCGTGACAGACGAGTTGGTCGCCGTCGACGAGCGCGCCCAACCCCCGGTCGAGTTTGACCTCGGGCTCGTGCGGACAGGAGTTCTCCCAGGCGACGATGCCGCCGTCGTCCAGTCGCTGGAGGATACCGTCGACTCGGCGCCGATCGTCGATCGCCTCGAATCGGAGCGTCCCGCGATTCGGTACGTCCTCGGCCGACGCGATGCGCCGTCGCCCGTCCCCATCCCGTCGCCCAGCGGACGTCGCGTCACCACTCGGTTCGGCGTCGGCGTCGGCGTTCGCGGACGCGGCGCCGCCCACGTCGAATCGAAACGTCGCGTCGCCGGCCGTGACCTCGCCCGTGGATCCCCGAATCCGAACGACCTCGTTCTCGTCGCCGTCCTCGACGGTGACCCGTACCGACTCGTGCATGCGAGTGGATTAGGCCGACCTAAAATCAACCTGTCGCCTCGAGCTCGCCGTCCCGTTCACGCTCGTTCGATGTTGGCCTCGACCTCGATGGTGAGGCCGTCGGCCTCCAGTTCGGCGTCGACCTCACGTGTGTCGTCGGCTTCGAATTCGAGTTCGGTGCTGTCGATTTCCACGTCGACTTCGATTTCGACGCTCACGTCGTCGGCCATACTCGCACACGGGGACGTGGGATGAAAGGTGTGTCCCCGTAACTGAAATTCGCGTCTGAGTCTCTGATGGATTTATGCATCCGCCGTGTGTACGCCTGAGTGCCGACGCCCTCCGGACGACCTCCCCGTATCCGGCGGTGGCGTCGGTCCCCGCAGCGTCTCCCCGACCGGATTGACGTTCCATCCGACCTCGCCCCGGCTTCCCCGACCGGGCGAGGGTCGGCTGCTATCACCGCTCGCGACGCTCCCGTACCCCCTCTACGTCGCGGCGCGATCCGACCACGGCGTCCCCGACGATCGTCCGCTTGAGCGCCGCGGTCGCCGCGCCGTCACGCAGTGCCTCCTTTACGCCTTTTCCCCGGTGGCGACCGGAGAGAAAACCGCCGACGAACGCGTCGTGGACGCCGGCCGGATCGCGCGTCTCGGCCTCGAACGGCGGCACCTCGTAGATCGACTCACCCTCCAGACCGACGACGGGATGGCTCGGATCCTCGCGGGTGACGACGACCGTCCCGCAGTCGTACCGCGTTCGGAGACTGTGTCCCGCTGGCACCACGTCCCCGTCGAGGCCGAACACCGCTTCCGCGTCCGTCTCGTCGACGATCAGCACGTCCACGTCGTCGAGCAGGCGGTCGTACAGTCTCTCGGCCGTCTCGGGATCGAGTCCCGTCGACGCAAAGCGCGTATCGAAGGCGCGTGTCGTATCCGCGTCGCCCGCCGCTTTCAGGAGCCACCCCGCCGTCTCCAGAAGCGTCTCGGAGCGGGCCGGTGTCGCGCCGCTGACGAACAACGTCCCGGCCTCGCGAATCACCTCCGTCGGCACGTCCGCCGGCGCCATCGTCTCGACGGCCGCGCCGTCGCGGTCCGGGATGGCGGTCGCCCCCGCGGTTCCGCCGCGTTCGACGAACGCCGTTCCCGTCCGCCCGTCGTCGGTCCAAACGACGCCCGTACGGACACCGTTCCGGCGCAGGTCGCCGACGACTCGCCGGCCGAGCGCCGTGTCGGGGAGCTTCGACAACCAGACGGCGTCGAGCCCCATCGTCGCCGCCGCTGCCGCCACGTTGCTCTCCGGGCCGCCGACGTGTGCTGCGAACGCCCCGGCAGTCTCGATGCGGTCGCCGCGCGGCGGCGAGAACCGGAGGGTCGCTTCGCCGACGGTTACCAGATCGGTCACGGTCGCCGTTCGGCCGAGAGGCGCAAAAAGGTGCGCCCGATCACCCGGGGCGGTGCCCGGCGTCCCCGATCCCTCGGACTGTACGCGAATGGGCCTCGCAGTGCGGGTTTCGAGTCGATCGGGCGTCGTCGGAACACGGTGCGTTCCGGTGTCGGTTCACGTTCGGATTGCCGTTCGCCGACTCGAATCTACCGTCCGTGTCCCGGATAGTCCCGTTCGAAGCGGTCGTCGATTTCGTCCGAGTCGATACGGATCAACACCGGCCGGCCGTGCGGACACGCCCACGGGTTCTCACAGTCGTCGAGCGTCGAGAGGAGGTCGAACACCGACCCTTCGGTCAGCGACGTGTTTCCCGTGATCGACGGGTGACAGGCCATATCCGCCAGCAAGTCGTCGGCCACCGCGTCGACCGTTTCCTCGGCTGCGTGTTCGCCGTCGACGAAGTCAGTCAGGACGTCGCGGATCAGCGTCGGCCCTATCGACTCGGCGACGACGCTGGGGACCGTCGTCACGCGGACGGTCCGGTCGTCGACACGGTCGGCGTGGAACCCCAGTTGGGCGACGGCGTCCCTGTAGGTGTCGAAGGCCGCCGCTTCGCGGGCGGTCAGTTCGATTTCGACCGGTTCCGCCAACACTTGGGTGGTCGTGTCACCGTCGAACTGTTCCCGGAGGCGTTCGTAGTTCACGCGCTCGTCAGCGGCGTGTTGGTCGACGAGAACGAGGCCGTCGTCGGACTCGGTAACCACGTACGTATGGTGTAGTTGCCCCAATACGCGAAGATTGGGAAAGTTGTCGTATTCGGTCGGCTGGGACGCGTCGCCGCCGGTGAGGGTCGTTTGCGTATCCGTCTCCGAATGCTCGATAGACGGAGACCGGTGTGTATCGGACGGCATGGACGACTGTGCCGATCCAGCTGACTTTGACGACCGTTCCGTCGGATCGGATGACTGTGTCGTCAGCTTCCCCGACGAGGACGACGGCGTCTCTGATGCTTCCTCGGACGGCGATGCCGACCCCGACCGCGGCGCCTGCGTCGAAGGCGCCGATCGAGATGGATCTGTATCACTCTGCAGATCTTCGGTACAGTCGGAATCGGCCATACTCGGGTCATCGGGCGCCGATCCGTCGGTCTCGGAGTCGTTGAGGTCAACGTTGGCGGTCGTCACTTCCGTGTTCGACGACGCCGGGTCGATGGGCGTCTCCTCCGGAGCGCTCCGCCCGCGCGGTGCCGACGAGCGAAGGATGCCTTCGTTCCGTAGCGCGTCTTCGACGGCGTTGCGGACTTGACGCTTGACAGCTTCCGGTTTATCGTATCTTACCTCCATCTTCCGGGGGTGGACGTTCACGTCAACGGCGTCGGGCGGCAGCTCGACGAAGAGGACGGCGAAGGGGTAACGATCCGCTGCGAGCTGCCCGTCGTAGGCGTCGAGGATCGCCTCGCGGAGCGTCCCCGAGGCGACGTAGCGGCCGTTGACGAACGTCGAGAGATACTCCCGGCCGGCCCGCGTCGTCTCGGGATGGCTCACCAGCCCCGACACCGACTGCACGGGTCCGGCGTCCGGATCGCCGTCGATAGCGTCGCCGTCCCTTGGCGGACTCGCCGATGCCGTCCTCTCCCCTAGTTCGATATCGATCATCGCCGACGCCACCTCGCGGCCGTAGACGGCGAGGAGCGTCGATTCGAGGTCGCCGCGTCCCTCCGTCGAGAACACCTCGCGCCCGTCGTGTTCCAGCGTCGTCGCCACGTCCGGGTTGGCGAGGGCGTACTGCGTGACCACGCGGTTGACGTGATCGAACTCAGTCGCCTCGCTTTTGAGGAACTTCTCGCGAGCCGGCGTGTTGTAGAACAGGTCCGCCACCTCGACGACGGTGCCGGGCGGACAGCCGGCGGCTGTCACCTCGCCCGCGTCGCCACCCTCGACGACGAGTTCGTGACCCCGGCCGCCGCCACGGGGCCGCGACCGGATCGTCAGTCGTGACACCGCGCCGATGGTGTGGAGCGCCTCGCCACGGAAACCGAGCGTGCCGACCGTCGACAGGTCGGCGCTCGAACTGATCTTGCTCGTCGTGTGTTCCTCGACCGCGCGTTCGAGGTCCGTCGCGGTCATGCCGACGCCGTCGTCGCGGACGCGGATCCCCTCGACGCCGCCGCCTTCGACGGCGACGGTTACGCGCGAAGCGTCGGCGTCGAGACTGTTCTCCACCAGTTCCTTCACGACGCTGGCCGGGCGCTCGACCACTTCCCCCGCGGCGATGCGGCGGACGGTCGCGTCGTCGAGTGCGTGGATGGTCGGCGTCTCGCTCACGGACGTACGACGGACGGAGGGATGATCAACGCCACGGTCGGCCTACTCGACGGCCAGCACGTCGATATCGAACGTCAGCGCCTCACCCGCGAGCGGGTGCTGGAAGCTCACTTCGACGGTGTCGTCGTCGACGTCGGTGACCGTCCCGGTCGCGCCGCCTTGGGCCTGTACCTGCATCCCCTCGGCGGCCTCCTGACCGACCATCGACTCGAAGTCATCGCGGCCGAAATCCCGCGTCTGGTCGTCCGACGCCTCCCCGTACGCGTCCGCGGGCGGGATCGTCAGCGTCTCCGAGTCTCCCTCTTCGAGGCCGATCAACCCCTCCTCCATCCCCTCGATGAGGTTGCCCTCGCCCACTTCGACCGTGAGCGGTTCGAAATCCCGTTCGGGCTGTTCCTCGAGGAGACCGGTCTCCTCGGCGACCGACTGTTCGGTCGTGTCGAACACCGTACCGTCGTCGAGACGGCCGGTGTACGTGATGGTGACCGTATCGCCAGCAGTGATTGCCATACGCGTAAAAAGGGAGTCGCTCGGATAAGGACTTGGATCGACTACTCCGCGGGCTCGTACCCCGCGTAGATGCGATCCATCCGCGCCGCCATCACGAAGTCCGTCTTGTGGAGGCCGTCGATCTTGTGGGTCCACATCTCCACCTCGACTTCTCCCCACGCGAGCGCGATGTCGGGATGGTGCCACTCTTCCTCGGCGAGTTCGCCGATTTCGTAGGTGAACTCCAGGGCGTCACGGAAGTCGTCGAACTCGTAGTGGGCGTGCAGGTGGTGGTCGTCGACGACCTCCCACACGTCCGAGCGCACGCCGTCGAGGTACTCCGCGTACTCCTCGGCCGTGAGTGGTTCGTCGTCGCTCGTGCAGGCTTCACACGGTTCGTCCGCGAGTGAGGACATGGACGTCCGTACGGACGCCGGCGGCTTGTACGTTCGGCCCGAAGGGTTCGGCTCTGCCTACGTCCTCGACCATCCCACCGAACGCCTCGGGCGTGGCGTCCGAGGCGTTCTCCACGCCCACCTACGCGTCCTCGACCATCCCACCGAACGCCTCGGGCGTGGCGTCCGAGGCGTTCTCCACGCCCACCTACGCGTCCTCGACC